>Ga0136846_1235936_pt1 | contig 31224 bp, 21 predicted proteins | sample HopSoiMetagenom2_FD_96841 | JGI IMG/M metagenome (GOLD analysis project Ga0136846, IMG submission 96841) | Grasslands soil microbial communities from Hopland, California, USA - 2 Assembly 2016 (version 4) | ecosystem: Environmental > Terrestrial > Soil > Grasslands | place: USA: Hopland...
GTGAACGCTGCCTGCAGATGCTCGAGCTTCGCTTTTACATGCATCCGCTGATGACCGATTCACCCAATTCAGCCACCACGCGCCTGGCGACGGTCGAACGCATTCCAAAGCCACTGCAAAGAGTAGTCACCGAACGGCTCCGTGAGTGGGACAGCTTGCAGCCGGAGGTGAGGCGGAGAATCCTCACAAATGACGCCGCGGTGAATTATTTTGTCTCGATTCCAGCGCCGCCAATGCCCCCCGGAATGGAATCATTCTCAGCAATGACGACCAATAACCCGGAACCGCTCAAAGTGGTGGTCCCCACAATGCCGGAGAAGGAGCGGACGCGTTTATTAGCCCGATTCAATCGCTATTTCGATCTTCCGAAAGATGACAAGGAACGCGTTCTGAACACCTTCACGGAGGCGGAGCGGCAGGAAATGCAAAGTACTCTGGAGGCATTTGAACAATTAACACCGGAGCAGCGCCGTGTGTGTATCAATTCATTTGATAAGTTCACGCAGATGAGCCGGCGGGAGCAGAATCTTTTTCTAAAGAACGCGGCTCGTTGGAGCGCGATGACAGCGCAAGAGAGGAACACCTGGAAAGCACTCGTTAACGATTTGCCCCCTTTGCCGGAAATCATTCCCCCTATGCCGCCGATTCCAACGGACAGAGAGATAGCTCAAACCAATCGTTAGACTGGAGTTTGTCCCGGACCTAAGTGGTCACAGTCGTCGAGCCGGTGTTGACTGTATTTTTGCCCAGGGCTGAATCGTAAACGGAGAGGGCCTCATCGTAGCGATGCAATCCGGCCAGCACGCGGGCTTTGTAAACATAAGCCACTGCCCGTTTGGGATTCAGCCGCAGAGCTTCTTCGTAGGCGCTTAATGATTGTTCCAGCCGGTTCATCCGCTCCAGCGCGATGCCTTTTTTCAAGTAAGCTTCGGCATTGGACGGATCCAACGCGAGGGCTTCCGAGAAACAATTCACCGCTTCAGGCAAACGTTCCGTATCGAGCAGGACCTGTCCCTTCGCCACCAGCAGGCCGACCTTGGAGGAGAGATTGCCGGTATCCACTGTGTCCGTGAACATGCTCGGGCCGGCCGGAGAAATCGCGGGTTGCTCCTGCGCCGGGATAGTTTCCGGAGAGAGACCATTCGAGGAGTGCCCCGGCTGATGTTCAAGCTGCTGAATGCGGTGTTCTAAAACTTTCATCGCTCCGAGCAGCTTCGAGCTGGAAGCGCCTTCTTTTTCGAGCAGAGCGGGAGAAGGCGGCGGCGGCAGGGCGGGAAGTGCGCGCGAGAGTTCCATCACGCGGTTGAAGCAGCGCATCTGGAACCAATAACTCAGTATAATCACGAGCAGAACCGCGGCAGCAGCGCCGAGCATGACTTTCAGGTGCAGCGAATTGGAGGCTTTCTCGATCTCAATTTCCCGCTCCCTTTGGGTGCTTAAAGTTTGCTGAAGTCCGCCCAGGACATTCGATAGATTTGAATTCTGCTTCATCAGAGCATCCCACTTCTCCGCCGTCTCGATATGAGCGCGTTGGACTGCTTCCAATTTCTCGCGAATTTCGGTGAACTCAGGGTTTACGGCGGGAGCCGAGACTTGCGACTCGATTGGCGAATTGGTCTCTGCCGTAACCCAAAGACTCGCGGAGAGGCCGATGCTCGCGAGCAGCAACAATCGGAGGAGGTGCGATCGAATTTTCATTGGCAGTACAGGTGAATGGTGAAAGTAGGAAGCCGGCGCAGGCAGCACAAGCTTAAACTAAATGAGGTTATTCACATTTTTTTATTTTCATCTGCTTCCCGATCATGCATTGTCAGGCGCAGTTCCATACAACGATGATCGCAAGTTTCATTTCTGATCGAAGGTTCACGGTTTGTTTGTTGCTCACGCTCTTATTGAGCCTTTCCCCGGCGGGATTAATTGCCGCAGAGGGCGCTGGCGATGACGATACAGACGCTTGCAAGAAAAACCTCGCCAATCTTTATAAGGCAATTAAGGCCTATCGGGCGGACAACAAAGATTTGCCACCATGGCTTTCAGACTTGGTGCCCAGATACTTAAAGGACCCGAATGCGCTGGTCTGTCCGGTGGTAAAAAGAACCGGTGAGGTGAAAAATTTCGGAATCGAAGATCCGAAAATCAGCAATTCCTACACTTATGAATTTGCCGACACGCCGATTCCGCAAGTGATCCAGGGCGGATCAAATCACACGATGAAGGAATGGAAACGTCGGCAGATGGGCTTGATCGGATCCAAAGTGCCGATGGTGCGCTGTCATCATCATAATCCGGTGCTGAACCTGTCATTTGATGGGCGGATTTATGAAAGCGACGGCGGGTGGGAAGCGGCGTTAAAAGACGAAGTCGATCCGGGAGATTTGACGCCACAGAGATTGTTCGCGGCAGACGCGATCAAAGGAATCTCTTCACGGGTGCAGAGCGAAATTCCGGTCAGAGATCCGAAAACACCAGCGAACCTGATCGACCTGACGAAGTATTACAACGCTGCGTTGACCGAAAGCTGGCACCGGAACAGCCCAAGCGAACCGGTGGCGAGCGATTTGTCATGGTTGCCGCGGGGAATTCAGAAATTTGGTGATGTTGAATTTGATACGCGTGGATTGATCCAGCTTTCAAGCAGAACGCTGTCACACCCGCGGTTTGCGTCGAGCGCCAAAAATATTAAGGTCGATCAAAAGGCCAACCGGCTGCATTTCCTGATGGGAACGGGATGGAGCGCACCGGAAGGATCGCCGGTGGCCAGTTTCATCATCCACATGGCAAACGGACAACAGCAGCAATTCAATCTGCTCTATGGCACGCACATCACAGATTGGGTGTCGCAGGACATGGATCCGCGGGACACCAAGACTTCGATGCTCGCGTGGAGCGGGAGGTCACCTGCGACGGATAGCCAGTCGCTTTTACACATTTTCAAAACGCAATGGACCAATCCCTCGCCAGAGGAGAACATAACGTCCGTTGATTTTCTTGGGAGTAACGGGGACCCTGCACCTTTCCTGATCGCCATTACCGCTGAACGCCCATGAGAAACAAAATTGCCTGCTTAAAAATGTTTGCGCCCATAATTTTCGGATTGGTCCTCTGCCTGCTCGCCGCGTCCAACACGCAGGGTGCTGGTCTGCCGGAGAAGTTACGGGTGCTTTCGATTGACCTTCAAAATGCCCGACTCCAAGCGCCTGGCACGCCGGGCGATCAACTCACCCAGGAATTGGGAAAGCTGCTGGAGAAAGCGGATCCGGATATCATTTGCGTTCAGGGCGCGACGGATTGGGAGAACTGCGACACGATCTGCAAACTCAAGCGCGGTTTTCGAGTGCTCACCTGCTCAGCCTTCACCGCAAAAAGCGGGACTGAAGCAGTGGCCCAAGTGGCGATACTGGCCCGGGATAAGGCGGTTCTCTCCTGGGTCGAAGAAATCTCCGAGGGGCAGAATTTTGCCTTTGCGGTGCTTCAGGCCGGCGGGCGGAAGCTGGGTGTTTTTTCCTTACAATCGGCCCGGGCACTGCCAGCCACCACAGCGGTTGCGGAACGGGTCCTTGCCGAGGTGAAAAAACTCCAGAATTTTCCACAGAATCGGCCGGATGCGTTTCTCGTTGCGACAGCGGGATTGATCAAGACGACGCCTTTTGTGGACAACACGTTTCAGACTGTGACGGCGGAAGGGCCTCCTGGAATTGTCCGCAATGAGTCTGAATTCTGGGCGTGGAATGCGGGCTTCCTTTCCCGGCCGCGATTGGCGCCGGTTTCGGGCATCCGGCTGCCCGCGCTGGTTTGTGATTTGGATGCGGCGAATTCGTCGCCTTCAAAATTTGCGTATCAATCAACATTGCTTTTCGCCGGGGAAACCATCGCATCCGTCCAGGCCTTAATTAATCCACCAGCGCCCGCCGTGCAAAAGCCTCTCGTCGCTATCTGGCAAATTGCCGTTGGCGCGGGCGTGCTGTTGCTCCTGTTCGTTTTTCTTTTCGCGCGAAAACCCAGGAGTGGAATGGCGCTGGTCCCGCTGAGTGCCTCCGGGGAATTAGTTCCGACGGTCGCGCCAGAAGATCCGGTCCGATCAAATTTGCTGGCCTGGATTAAAACCCGCTTTGTCCAGCGCCTTCTTACCGATCGGCAGCAAATGATTTCGAACGAGGACGAAGCGACACAAAGGACGTTAGTCATCGAGGAAAAAATCACTCGTTTGCAGACGGCGTTGCAGTCGCGGATTTCCGCGTACGAAGCGAGAATCGACCGGCTCGAGCAGGAACTAACCGCGGCCACCTTCGAGAATCGCGATTTGATCCGGAGCCAGATCGACCTGCTCAAGGAAAAAGTCGCGAAAGCGAAGGAAGAGCACTCGTTCCGGCGCAATTAGTTTCCTTCTTCCCCAAAGAAGAAGAGCTTTCAGGCAAGCAGGGTTGCCAGCAGGCCGGTTTTTCCATTAGAATCGCGAGCATCCCAATTATGCAAAGCGATTCTAATTTTTCCAAATCACTTTCGCGCCGCGACTTTCTTTCCGCTTCGAGTGCCGCGGCGGTTTCAGCTCCACTCCTCTTTTCCGGCATTTCTGAAAGTCACGCTCAGGAGGGCGGGACTCTTCGCGTGGGACTCGTCGGTTGCGGCGGACGCGGGACAGGCGCGGCTGCGCAGGCCCTGAATGCGGATAAGAATGTGAAGTTGGTGGCCATGGCAGATGCATTCGAAGACCGGCTGAAGGGAAGTTTGAAAACACTCCACAAACAGGATATCCGGGAAAAAATTGAAGTGGCGCAGGAGAATCAGTTTGTCGGATTCGACGCTTACAAAGAGGTGATCAAACGGGTCGACGTGGTTCTGCTCGCCACGCCGCCTCATTTTCGCCCGATTCATATCAAAGCCGCAATCGATGCGGGCCGGCATGTTTTCGCGGAAAAACCGGTGGCGGTGGATGCTCCCGGCGTCCGCGCGGTGCTCGCGGCTTGCGAGGAGGCGAAGCGGAAGAAGCTTTCAGTTGTCTCGGGGCTTTGTCTCCGCCATTCCCCGTCATACCGTGAGATGATCAGGCGCATTCATAAGGGCGAGATTGGCGAAGTTCAATCGATGCAGGCGAACGATTTTCGCGGACCGATCTGGGTTAAGCCGCGCCAGCCGGGCTGGAGCGATATGGAATACCACATGCACAACTGGTATTACTTCACCTGGCTGTCTGGTGATTTCAATGTGGAGCAGCATGTCCACATGCTTGATCTTTGTAGCTGGGCGATGAAGAACGAGTATCCCGTAAGCGCGGTCGGCACGGGCGGACGGCAAGTGCGCACCGGACCCGAGTACGGGAATATTTACGATCATCATTCAGTCATTTACGAATACGCTAATGGCGCGAAACTTTTCGCGACGTGCCGCCAGCAAGCCGGTTGCGCCAGCGATATTTCCGCGACCATTGTGGGAAGCAAAGGAACGGCCTACTTCAGCAGCCGCGGGTCATATATGGAGACCGAGAAACGAGAAAAGTTCGAAGGCGAGAATAACGAAATTTACCAGATCGAACATGACGAACTCTTTGGCGGCATCCGCAAAAATGAAATTTTGAACAATGGTGATTACATGTCCAAAAGCACTCTAATGGCAATTCTGGGGCGCATGGCGACCTATACCGGTCAAAAGATCACCTGGGAGCAGGCACTGAACTCGCACGAGGACCTTTCACCTTCGACTTACGATTGGAATGCGAAGCCTCCTGTTTCGGAAATTGCGATTCCGGGCATGACGAAATTGGTCTAACCGTGAAAGGGAAGATTCATCGCCGTGCTTTTCTCCAGACCGCCGCCGCGGTGATCGGCGGGTTGCAACTGCCGTTGCGCGCCGAGGGAAAATCGAAGACCGAATTTCAAATCGCGTGCATGACGCTTCCCTACTCCCAGTTTCCGCTGGAGCGCGCCCTCAAGGGAATCCGGGAGGCCAGTTACAAATATGTCGCGTGGGGAACGACGCATCGTGAAGAGGGCGGGCGCGAGACTCCGGTGATTGCGCCAGATGCTCCACCGGAAAAAGCGCGCGAACTGGGAAAACGCTGCCGCGATGTCGGCCTGACGCCTCTCTTGATGTTTTCCGGCATTTATCCCGAACACAAAGATGCTCCGGAAGTTTTCCGCTCTCGGATCATGCAGGCGGCGGCCGCTGGCATTCCGCAGGTGCTCACCTTCGGCCACACCGAAGGAGGTCATCACGATCTTTGGGTGAAACGCTTTAAAGAGCTTGCTCCGATTGCTCAAGACCACGGCGTGATGATCGTTCTGAAACAGCACGGCGGTGAAACCGGCACCGGCAAAGCATGCGGGGAAATTGTGCGGGAGATCGATCAGCCCTCTGTCCAGGTGAATTACGATGCGGGAAATGTGATGGACTATCTGAATGTTGATCCTATTCCCGACATTCAGACTTGTGCTGCACAGGTGCGCAGCTTCTGCATTAAAGACCATCGCAATTTCCCGAAAGATGAAGATTGCGGTCCTGGCTTCGGCGAAATTGATCACTATAAGCTCCTGACCACAGTCGCTTTTAGTGGACTGAAAATGCCTCTTTGCTGCGAAAATATCTTCGCGCCGCTTTTGCCTCGTCCAAAAGAAGCATCAGCCGTCGATGCGCTCGCCCGCCGTGCCCGTGAATTCCTGGAAGTCGTTATAGAAGGGCTACAGGGATGATGAAAAACATCGGATTGGTCTTCCTAATTCTTGTTTGCGCAACCGCCGCCAATACAGCCGACAAAACTGACTCTTTTGCTGATTTCAGGTTCAGCGCCGTAAATGAGAATTCCCTCGGCCTCTGGGAAGGCGCGAAGCCGCTCCTGGTTTACAATCATGGAACCATTACGAATCCTTCGGCACGCGGTTCCACGCCGCGATCTTGTTATGTTCATCCGCTATACGGTCTCGACGGTGAAGTGCTGACGGACGATTTTCCGAAAGACCATGATTATCACCGCGGTCTCTATTGGGCCTGGCCGCATATTAAGATTCGAGAACAAGAGTACGATCTCTGGAGCATTCGTGGAATTGAGCAAAAATTCCAACGATGGATCACTCGCGAGATCAGTTCGGATGAGGCCATTCTAACTGTCGAGAATGGATGGTTCGTGGCGGACAAAAGAGTCATGCAGGAGACCGTGAGTTTCCGCGTTCATCGCGCGGGCGCTCAAAGCCGCGCGATCGACCTGGAACTCACCTGGAAACCAATTGACGATCCGATCACTCTCTCGGGTGCTCCCGGAAAAAGCTATGGCGGGCTGAATCTCCGTTTTGCTTCGCGCAGCAAACCGGTTATCATTGTCCCGGCTGGACGTGCTCCTGAGGATCTTGTCGTCACAAAATTTGCCTGGGCCGATCTCTCTGAAGAATTCAAGCAGCCGGGGCAGATGAGTGGCGCGGCTATATTTGTTGATCCTGATCATCCCGATTTTCCGCCAACCTGGATGAGCCGCCACTACGGCCTGCTGTCCGTCGGCTGGCCCGGAGTAAACGCGCAAACTTTCCCGCCTGGGAAATCTTTCACCTGCCGATACCGCGTCTGGATTCATCGAAAGTTGCTGGAAGCCGAAGAGATTCAGAAAGCGTACGAGGAATATCACCGGAAATAGTGCTCTGATTTGCGTTTGAATCCATATGCCTATTAATGAAGGCTCTATCATCCGTTCACGTCTGAACTCTGTGTTGAAAAAGTTAATTATACTGGTTTCGGGTTTGATTTCAGTGTTCGCCGGCGACCAGCCGCAATGGGGTCAGGCCTGGTCGAGAAACATGGTCTCTGAAGAGCGTGGACTGCCTGCCGAATTCAATCCGGCCACTGGAGAAAACGTCAAATGGAGGGCGAAGCTTGGGACTGAATCGCATTCGACGCCAGTTGTGGCAGGCGGGCACGTCTATATCGGAACAAACAACGGCGAACCGCGCAATCCGGAGCACAAGGGAGATCGGGGTGTCCTGATGTGTTTTGATGAACGGGATGGAAGTTTTTTGTGGCAGTTGGTGGTGCCGAAATTATCGGAAGATCCGTACTACGATTGGCCCAATAGCGGATGGTCATCTGAAGTCACGGTCGAAGGTGATCGGGTCTATACCGTAAGTAATCGCGGCGAGGTCCTCTGCCTGGATCCACAGGGACTGGCCAACGGAAATCAGGGGCCGTTCAAAGATGAACTGAGTCATCAGACCCCAAAGGGCACAAACCAGGTGGCGCTGACTTCAAGAGACGGAGACATCATCTGGGCCTTCGACATGCGGGCAAAGGCCGGGATTTGGTCGCATGACGGCGCACATAGCTCCATCCTGATTCATGGCGATTACTTGTACCTCAATACAGGCACAGGCGTTGACAACACGCATAGAAAAATCCGCACACCAGATGCTCCGAGCCTTATTGTTATCGATAAAAAGAGCGGGCGTTACATCGCGCGCGACGAGGAGCATATCGCACCCAACATTTTTCATTGCACGTGGTCGTCCCCTTCGATGGGCGAAGTGAACGGCAGGCCGTTGATTTTCTTCGGCGGCGGCAACGGAATTGTTTACGCATTTGAGCCGGTTACCGAAGCTCCGCATGAAGGCGCGGTCGCGAAATTAAAAAAAGTCTGGCAGTTCGATATCGATCCGACCGCCCCCAAAACCGAGGTGCATCGCTACACGACGAATAAGCGTGAAGGCCCCAGCGATATTTTTGGAATGCCAGTGTTTGTTGATGGGCGCATTTACATTGCCGGTGGCGGCGACATCTGGTGGGGCAAGAATGAAGCCTGGCTCAAGTGCATCGACGCTACGAAAACGGGAGACATCACTTCAACCGGCGAAATTTGGAGTTATCCGCTCAACCGCCACGTCATGTCCACCGCGGCAGTTTATAAGGGAATGGTGTTTATTGCGGACATTGGCAAAACGATTCACTGTCTCGATGCCAAGACCGGCAAACCGTACTGGACGCACGAATTAGGCGGAGAGATCTGGGCTTCGCCCTACATCGCGGATGGAAAAGTTTATATCGGAACGAGGCGAGGCGATTTTTGGACATTTGCGGCGGAGAAGGAAAAGAAAATCCTTAGCTCGGTCGAGTTGAAGGACCCGATCAGTGCCACCGCCGTCGCGGCGAACGGGAGGTTGTACGTTTCGACTATGACCGACTTATACGCGCTGAAGGTCAAGTGACCGCAGGATATCCAGCAAAGATTCTTTTCCGGCTTTGCGATCGATCTTCCGGGCGCGCATCCCAGCGTTGGTCGCGCCGCGCACGTCCTCCCGCTCGCTATCACCGACGTGAAGAATATTCTTCGTATCGGAATTGAGAGCTTTCGCGGCTTGCAGGAAAATTTTGGAATCCGGCTTGTGTGCCCCGGATTCTACTGAAACAACTACAGCATCAAAATGGCCAAGCAAATTCAACCGGCCAAGCAACGGCTTCAAACGCTCATCCCAGTTGGAAATCACACCGAGTTTCAGATTCCGGGAGCGGCCGAATTCGAGTGCAGGGATGACATCGTCAAAAACCCGCCAGGCGCTCGGTTGAGCAAACCGCTCGTAAACGGCGTCAAACATCTCTTCACTCACAGCGCATCCGAATGATTCGCAAACGACGCCGAACCATTCCCCGCGCGTGTACCCGAAGGAACCGCGATCCTTCCACGACCTGACAAACGCGGATGTCATCTCCTCAGCCGACGCTTGTACTCCAAAGTCGCGGGCAACTTCCGCGTAGACGTAACCAACGGACGGCCAGGGTTCAATCAAAGTCCCGCCAACGTCGAAAGTGACGGCTTCGATCGATGCCGTAGGACCGGAAGTCATTCGGCGAAGTTCACATTTTCCATGTGCAGATTCTTCGCCAGGAAAGCGTAGCGATCGGCGGCTTCTTCGATGATTTTCGACGTCGGTTTTCCTGCGCCATGACCCGCTTTCGTTTCGATTCGAATCAGAACTGGCTTCGGTCCCGCCTGTGCCGCCTGGATCGTCGCCGCGAATTTAAAGCTATGGGCGGGGACCACGCGATCATCATGGTCCGCTGTGGTAATGAGTGTCGCTGGGTACTCTGTACCCGGCCTGATATTGTGCAGAGGGGAGTACTTGTACAGTGCTTTAAAATCTTCGGCGTTGTCGGCCGAACCGTAATCGGAAGTCCACGCCCACCCGATGGTGAACTTGTGGAACCGAAGCATATCAATGACGCCAACTGCCGGAAGCGCAGCGCCGAAGAGATCAGGACGTTGCGTCAGACATGCGCCCACCAGCAGGCCGCCGTTACTTCCTCCCGATATCGCGAGCTTTTCTGGTTTAGTCACTTTGTTTGAAATCAACCACTCCGCCGCAGCGATGAAATCATCGAACACATTTTGTTTGTGCGATTTCGTACCCGCCTGGTGCCACTCCTCTCCGTACTCCCCTCCCCCGCGCATGTTCGGCTGCGCATAGACGCCGCCCATCTCCAGCCAAAGCATCGTGCTGGCGCTGAAGCTCGGTGTCAGAGAAATATTAAATCCGCCATACCCGTAAAGCAGCGTGGGATTGTTCCCATTCATCTCCATGCCCTTCCGATGCACAATGAACATCGGAACCTTCGTACCATCCTTGCTTTTGTAAAAAACCTGGCGCGTTTCATATTTCGCCGGATCAAAGCTCACTTTGGGCTTTCTGAAAACCGTGCTCTCGCCGGTTTTCATATCGTATCGGTAAATCGTTGCCGGCGCGGTAAAGCTGGTGAAGGCAAAGAATGTTTCTGTGTCTTTTTCTTTGCCGGTGAAACCAATGGCGCTTCCGATCCCAGGCAGGGCAAAATCGCGGATCGGCCTTCCATCCGTCTCAAAAATTTTCGCCGCGCTTTTCGCATCCTGCAAATAGAGCGCAATGAGCTGATGATTTACCACTCGCACCGCCTCAAGCGTGTCTTTCGATTCCGGGATAAGGGTTTTCCAATTCTCACGCTCCGGTTTTGCCAGATCGATGGCGATCAGCTTGCCGCGCGGCGCTTTTAAGTCCGACAAAAACCAAAATGTCGCCCCCTCATTGCCCACAAAATTGTATGACGCGTCGAATTCATTGAGCAACTCGACTACCGGAGACCCGCTCTTATAGGCTAGATCGCCAGCCCTCGGGCTCGCGCCAATCTCTTTATAGAACACTCGGTTCTTCACGTCAGTTCCCTGTCGAACCGTAATCACCAGATATTTCCCATCCTCAGTCACTTCTCCGTCGAAGCCCCATTCCTTCTGGTCGGGCCGGTGATAAACCAGGACGTCCTCCGTTTGAGGAGTGCCAAGCCGATGATAGAACAGCTTCTGGAAATAATTCACCGACTGCAGCTTTTCGTTCTCCTTCGGCTCATCATAACGGCTGTAGAAAAATCCCTTTCCGTCTTTGGTCCATGACGCACCCGAGAACTTCACCCATTTCAGAACATCATCCGTGTCTTCGCCATTCGCGACCTTGCGAACACGCCATTCTTCCCAATCCGAACCCGCGCTCGACAGACCGTAGGCTATATGTTCCCCATCTTCGCTGATCGCGTAACCTTTCAGCGCCACCGTTCCATCCGTCGAGAGCTGGTTTGGATCGAGAAGAAGTTTCGGCTCGGCGTTCAGGCTGGCCATCGTGTAAAGAACGCTCTGATTCTGCAGGCCGTCATTGCGCGTAATAAAATAATGTCCCCCTTCCTTGAAAGGCACGCCGTAACGTTCGTAATTCCAAAGCTCGGTCAACCGCCGTTTAATTTTGTCCCGCTCGGGAATCGTCTTCAGATAATCGAATGTGATCTTATTCTCCGCCTCGATCCACGCGCGCGATTCCGGCGAGTCAGGGTTCTCCAGCCAGCGGTACGGGTCAGCTACTTTGGTCCCGTGATAATCATCCATCTGGTCGGATTTACGGGCCTTGGGATAATCGAATCCGGCTGTGCCCGCTTCCACTTGTGCGAGCAGACTCAAGACGGCAGCCAACAGTATGAACTTCATGAGCATGGCCAGAAGATAATTAAAAAGTTCGAATGGCCAAGAAGGAATCAATCTTTCAGTCGAAAATTCCCTTCTTTATTAAGCGCCGAATACACAGACTCTGTGCGCTTGAATGTCTCCTTCAATGCTTCTTGTTCCAATCGCCCTCCATCACCCCGAACGCCTCCTTCGATGGAGAGAGGCTTAGGCGCAAGGAGCGCGGCGACATCGGCTATATCGCCGATCTCGCGCAAAATCCCTGGAACGATAATACCGAGTCGTTGATGCTCGTACGGCACTTCCGTAATCAAGGTCGCGAGCGAACCAATCGTGCTGGCGCTCGTGATCCGGTCATCGAGAGCCGCGGCCGCAAGCGCCACCACTCCTGCAGGACCGAGACCAATAACCCTAATTTCCAATGGAAGAGTTCCCTCGCCTTCTTTGACCGCATCAATGAGCCGGCGCAAATCGTAAACCCATTGGCCGAGGAGAGGCCGTCCAATCCACAGTCCCCATTCGGCGGTCGTGTGGTCGGGCGCGCGTCCCACTCTGTCCTGCGGCCAGGCAAATTTTCCGGTTGCCCGTAGATCAAGGGTGACAATGCTCCAACCATTCTGGGCTGCTTCCTTCGCAGCATTGCTGGCGGCCGCCTGTTCCCCTCCTTCGAGATCAATCACGATTGCGAGCCGTTGCTTCTCTTTGGCCAACTGCTCTCTCGCCGTCAGAGTAATTCCCAGCTCTGAAAGAAAGGTTCTTTCGCGAATTCCGTTGTTCGTTCTCGTTTTTAATTCCAGCGGCTCTGCTTTCGGGAATCCGCCGAGAAGAGCAATCAACTTTGTTTTCAACTCCTTTTTCTCTGAGAGCCACTCGTCGGCAGAAGCTGGCGCTTTCTTTGTACTAAGTAACTGCCGGCCTCGCGTCGCTGCGAATTTCGGAATGGTCATCCAATTTTCCGGACGTGATTCGCCGGGAAAACAGCGTAGCGTTTCCGGGTCCTCGGTCTTGATCACTGACTCCGGAATAGGACTTCCATCACCTTCATGTTTCAGATGAAGAGACATCCAGCCATAAACCGCCTCGCGCATCGGTTGACTGTAATCATGTCCGGATTCGAAAGTCACATGCCGAAGATCCTCCAATTTTCCAAACTCTTGAAAAATCTTGGCCGATTGGTTCAGCGAAACCTTTGCTTCCGCGATGGAAAACTGATGACTGTCTTTGCTGGCGTTAATAACCATGAGCGCCCTCGGCGCAACCATCCCAAGCACCGACCATTCTTCGGTGAAACGCAGTGCGCCCGGCACCACTTCGCACATGCAACACGCCCCGCCCAGGTATGCCTGATAATTTCCAACGGAACAGACGGGCGCTGCAGCCCCGAGTCGGTCATCCCATGCCCCGGCATACATCGATTGATTGCCGCCACCGCTTGCGCCAGTGACTCCAATTCGAGCGGGATCAACTTCCGGCCGTTGTTGAAGGTAATCGACCGCGCGCATGTTTTCATAAACCTGCAAACCCGAGAGAGGCAATCCGACCGGGAGAAGCGTGGCAGCCGTCATGTCACCGTGATATTCCCCAAGCGCTCGCCCAACACCCCGTTCTCCTGCGCCAAATGCATCGACAGCGAGAACGAAAAAGCCAAGCTTCGCCGCGCCGATGCAACGCGCCTGCACGACCGGGTCCTGCTTCGCTCCACGCCAATGGCCATGCACCATAAGAAGCGCCGGCAGCTTCCCGGAACGGCCCGGCACATAAGCATTGGCTGTCATCCAAACTCCGGGAAATGTCTGAAAAATAATCTTTTCCACGCGATATCCCTCCCGCTGCAGTTCACCAACTTTTCTGGCTTCCAGCGGCTCAGGTTTTTCTGGGAACCCGCCCCAGGCGCGGAGAAGATCAGAGCGCAACGCCCTTTTCCTGACGCCCCATTCCTCCGCATTTGCCGGAGTGCGGTCCTGAATGCGCAGCGCCGCCGCTTGAGCCTTGATAAACTGGAGGTACGCATTCGTCGTTTCCTCCGCGAAATTTTCAGCCACGCTGAGAAGCAAACTGAATGAGAAGAGGACCACCGAGCCGGATTTCATGCGCCGAGTTTGTCGATCCCAATAAAAGAGGTCAATTATTCAGATTTGGCGTTAACAGTCACTCGCCTCTAATTCTCTCATACAAATCACGCGCGGCCGGTGTCTTTAGGATGAATTGATGAGAATTTGCGATGGAGGAACACTCGATGAGCAGGTTGCATAATCGTTCTCCATCAATTCGGATCTCGCTCCTGGCAATAGGAATTCTCCTCCTCATCCTGCTAAGCTTTTTATTTTCCAGGAAAAGCAAAACGGCGCGTGATGGACCACTTACAGCGGAAAAGCAACTCGCTCACGCGAGCACAACGCACAATGCTTCCAGTGCACCTCAGGACTGGAAAAGTCGTTGGCGCACAGGACCAAAAACGACACCGGAGGAGCTTGTTCAAAATAAGGTGAGCGAGTTTGCCCGATCGCGACGTAAATTAGCCGAAATGCTGGCTCGAAAAAACGGCATCAAGATCCCGCCTGAAGTCCAACGCTTCTTTGCTGCTGTCGAGCGCGGCAAGTGGGATGAAATTGAAGCGACGTTCAGTGCGATCAGCGGTGAGGATTCAAGCGCAACGTCAGGGGCGGCAAAGCGCTCTCCCGAAGTAAACAAACTTTGGCCAGCGATTATCGATGCATTTGGGGGCGCCGAACAGGCCCATCTTTTACCAGCAAAGGCGCTCTTGAATTACGGCTACGAGATCCTCGATTCGCTCCGGCCCGGCATGGTTTACGTCGGCGGAACTGATGCCGGCCGCTGGGTGCCGGCGCTATTAAATGAAGGCGACTCTAATCAACACGTCGTGGTCACGCAAAACGGACTGGCTGATTCCAGTTATCTGGAGTACATGCGCCTTCAGTTTGAAGACCAGATGAAAGTCCCCGGTGAAGCAGACGCAAAGCGCGCATTTGACGACTATGTCACGGATGCGCGCAAACGCCTCCAACACGATGAACAATTCCCCAATGAGCCGAAGCAAGTTCGCCCAGGCGAAGATCTGAAAGTGGTTGACGGGAAGTTCGAAGTCTCAGGACAAATCGCCGTCATGGCCATTAACGAAAAGCTCCTCCAAAGGCTCCTGGAATTAAACCCGGAAACATCTTTCGCGCTGCAGGAATCCTTTCCGTTGTCCGGCACTTACCCGGACGCCGTTCCGCTGGGCCCAATCATGGAATTGCGATCCCAAAAAACCGAAGGCGAAAGTTCATTTACTTCCGACCTGGCGCGCGAGTCATTGAATCATTGGCGCGAAACTGCCCGCGAGGTTTTGACCGGTGAAGAATTGGATTCATCAGACACCGTCAAGACCTATTCCCACGATGCCGTCGCCGCCGCGAATTTGCTCGCGGCCCATGATTTCACTGCCGAAGCGGAAGAAGCGTATCGCATTTCCAGCATGATGTGGCCCGGCAATCCAGAAGCGCCAGTTGCCCTGGCCGATCTCCTCACAAAGGCGGGCCGGCCCGAGGAGGGAACGAAAATCGTGCAGGAGTTTCTTCAAAAATTTCCGGGCGAGCGGGCGGCTATTGAGCGCCTACCCGGAGCGGTTGACTACTACAGGGAAAAACAAAAATAAGCTCAATTAGTTCGGGAAAGCACGGCTCACCATTGCCATCGCTCCCACCGCCCCCAGCACATGGGCCAAAGGAGCCGTATGAGTCGCGGTTGAGTATTGGATGAATTGAGCGCCCGGGTAAAGGAAGTCACGAAGCACTTTTCCTGTAAGCAATAACAGTAGGAACAGAGCGACCGCGCGATGCTTCGTCTGTGCAATTTGCATAATGAACACGACGGCGAGTCCGGTTACGAGCGCAGAAAGGCCTCCATAAGTGCTAATATTTGGAGCAAACACCAGCAATCCCAGGCTCATCAGGCCGGATGCGAGAACCAATCTCAGCATGGAAACGCGCATCTTGAAGCGATAAAGAACGCTTAAAAGGCTTACGAAGCCGCCCAAATTCAGCAGCAGATGCGACGTCGAAAAATGAACCAGATGCCCCGTCACGAGCCGCCAGAATTGTCCCGCCAGGATTTGAGAGCGGTCATAGACAAACATCCGCGATAGCGTCGCGGAGCCGGTTAGCAGAATGGACGAACAAATGGCGACGGCGATGAAGAAAAGATATGTCGCATCATGCGGAACTTCTCTCCTGTCGATGACCTCCTGATTGGAAACGGCGGCTGTTCCACAGCCTGAATATCCCGCAACTCTCATGCTGCCTTTGGCTTCCGCAGAGTCACGCCGCCAACCATAGCTATCGCGGAGATGATCGCAAGATCCAGAGGATCAATTGCTCCGCCCCAGCTCTCTCCGGGACGAGTGACGACCTTGTATTCCTCGGGCCTCTGTTTCACTTTTTCCTGAAAGCTCGCCAGTTGCCCCTGAAGATTCGAGACCAGATTAGTGGCGGCCTGATTAAAACCGGTTTGCCGATCGTCACGCAGTTCTTCGCTCAAATTGATCGGCGTTGCCCTCGCCTTAACGCGGCTGACGCCAGGTGCCCGGAGCAGGAGAGTGCGCGTATCAATATCGTAGACCACGGCATCCATCAGCGTTTGGGTATCGTTCTTTTCGCCCTCCACTGTGTACAACCCGAGAATCGTCCAGTAAGCAAATGAAGTGAAATCCCGGTCCGTGAATTGTGTTTGATCGTACGAAACAAGGGCAATGATATCGACGTCGAACATCCGTTTGAGTTGATCCAGATTTTCAAAACTCCCGCCCGGGCGAAGGTACGCGCCGGGAATAATTTCGACCGATTTAATAAACCGGTACTGCAGAAAATTAGTCGCAACTGTATTCAGCAAATTCGCTTTCGCCGCTTCAGAAAGGTCGTCACTCGAATAATAAAAGTTCCCACTCTTCTCCTGACCAGGAGGGGCAAACGCGATTCCAACACGCGTCGGCAACCGCAGCACTGGTGGACCCGTGCGAACCTGCGGCGACGCGTCACGTGGAAAAAGATATTGCACCACGCTCGCGCTCGACTGGCTCCGCCGGCTTGTGGCGCAGCCAGCCAAAAGCAGGGAAGAAACCGCCACTAGAAAAATCATTCTTATCAAAAAAGTTCGTTTCACGTTCGACCATTAGTCGAAATCGAAACGGAACTGTTAATTGATAAAAGATTGACCCGCATTGATTCTGTCAATGACGGGCCAGTTCGGCGTTCCTGTGTAACCGTTCTTAACTATGGACGGTAACCGTATTCCGGATGCCCGTAGTAAACACCTGGAGGCCGGCCATACGGCTGGACAATCACAGGCCGTTCGCCTTCGTGCTGGCGCCTCCAGTACTCTGACCGTTCATATCGATCGTGCCGATGATGGTCGGACGCGCATCCGGTTGCCGTTAGGATTCCCGCCAACGCGGCCAAAGAGAGAAATATCCTTGTTGTCATCGTAATTTGCCTTTCCTTGCGATGAGAATATCACAACTCAACGCTCGTTACCTCAGACGCAGCGCCGGTCCCACTATTCAATCCATCGCTACACCTTTACCTTAAGGTCGCTCAGAACCAATCTGTGTCAAAGCCTCCGAAGGCAAACCAGATTCTCCCGCGTGCGGACAAGCAAGCCTCCCTCGCTGATCGCCGGCGTCGCCATGCACGTCTCCTCCATGGAATTAGTCGCCACCACGGAAAATTTAGGTCCTACCGGAACGACAAATAGATTTCCCGTTTCGCTGGCAAAATAAAGATGCTTCCCATCGGACACCGGTGAAGCGGTGAACCCCTGCCCGCTCGAGGAAAGGCGTTCGCTGTATTGGATTGCGCCCGTCTCCGCATCAAAACAGGTCAGGACGCCATTATCGACGCAGCCGTATAAATAATTTCCAACCAGAATCGGTGTTTGCATGTAATTACCCTGGCGCGCATGCGACCACGCGATGGCCGCATTCGTCTCACCCATCTCTTGTGGCGTGATATTCCCGGTGGCTTTCGTTCGAATGGCAGTCATAGGACGAAAGCGGCCGTGCGCGCTTGTGAAGTAAACAAGCCCTTCGCCGAGGACCGGAGTGGGCACAGGAATGTCGCCGCCGCCATCCATCTTCCAAATTTCTTTGCCCGTGGCGAAATCGTACGCGCCCGTGTGATGCCATCCATTAATTAGGATTTGCGCTTCATCTCCCACTTTAATTACCGCAGGAGTGCTCCACGTCGGCACATCCTTGCGCGCGATGCGCCACAATTCACGCCCATCTTTCAAATCAAACACGGCCAGAAACGAATTCGTTTGAACATCGCATTGCACCACCACCTTGCCATCATGAATCACCGGTGAACTGGCAAAACCCCATTGCGCCGTTGGAACCATGTAATAGCCGGAATCCATTGGCCCGAGATCCTTTTTCCAAATCACCTCTCCCTTCATGTCAAAACAGAACAAACCTTCCGAGCCGAGAATTGCCACGATATGCTTTCCGTCGGTGGCCGGAGTCGAATTGCAATGACTCGCTTTCGTGTGCCTCTTCACGCGAGGAACTGCTTCCAATGCCGATTTGTCCCACACTACCGCGCCACTCTTCTTATCCAGCGCAATTAAGTGCCACGTGTGTGCCTCCTGATCATTGGCCGACGCAATCTCGCCGTAGAGACCCACCTTCAGGTCGGCTTTTCCCGGCCGGAGTGCTGTTGTCACGAAAACACGATCGCCCCAGACAATCGGCGACGAATGGGCCAGCCCGGCAATGGGCGTTTTCCACGCCACATTCTCCTTTTTTTTCGATGTTCCATGTGACCGGGAGTTCACTCTTGGAATTCACGCCGCTGGCTTGCGGACCACGATACTGCGGCCAGTTTTCCGAAGAGTCTGCCCACGCATGGACCGCGAAGGACGCCACAAGGAGCAGGGCCGCTGTCATTTTTTTCATAGGGCTCTGCCTTGGTAGGCCTTTGCGGAAGAAGACGCAAGACGAAGATGATCACCTCCGTCGTGAACCGGGACTTGATCACCATGAAGTGCTTCCACTTGTCAGCAATGATGAGCGTACTATCGGCTTACCAATTAGGTTGCGAACGAACAGCCCCGAGTTAAGCTGCGATCCTGACAAATGAATTGGGAGAATAAGTTCGCTCATCGAACGGGGCTGATGAAACGCAGCACTGTTCGCGAAATTCTGAAGCACGCCGCCAGGCCCGGCATGATCTCATTCGCGGGCGGCTTGCCCGCGCCAGAGCTTTTTCCCATTAAAGAAACCGCCGAAGCTTCCCACCGAGTCCTGCAAAAATACGGCAGCAAGGCGCTGCAGTACGGCGAAACGGAGGGTGTCACCGAACTGAGGGATTACATCGTCCGGCAGTTCTCCCGCGGCGGTGCGAAGGTTGAGCGCGAGAATGTGCTCATTACAACGGGCGGACAGCAAGCGCTCGATGTGATCGGCCGCACATTGATCGACGAGGGTGATGCCGTTTTAGTGGAGAATCCGACCTATCTGGCGTTATTACTTTCATGGCGGCCTTTCGGCGCGAACTTTATTCCGATGGCTTCGGATCAGGATGGCCTGCGTGTGGCTGAAGTCGAACAGAAGCTGTCACAGAAGCCTAAGCTCCTTTACCTGGTTCCAAATTTTCAGAATCCACAGGGAACGACATTGTCAGTGGAACGCCGGCAAACTTTGATTCGCGCCATTCAGAAAAGTGAGACGCTGCTGATTGAAGACGATCCTTACGGGCAGTTGCGATATGAAGGCGATTTCCCGCCGTCATTGTTGGAGTTGAATGGCTCGATCAATGGCAATGTGGTGAATGTGGGAACTTTTTCGAAGGTGCTCGCGCCGGGGTTCCGCGTTGGTTGGGTAATTGCTGCGCGCGAGTTGCTCGACAAGCTGGTACTGGCGAAACAAGCGATGGATTTGCACACCAGCACCTTCAACCAATTTTTAATTTGGGAGTTGATTGATTCCGGCGTGCTCGATCAACAATTGCCAGTGTTGCGGAAGAACTATCGCGAACGGCGCGATTTGATGCTGCAAGAGATTGAGGAGCATTTTCCGGAAGGCCTTCGTTGGACACGGCCGCAGGGCGGAATGTTTTTGCTCGTCACGCTGCCAAGCGGATGTTCGGCGCGGCAACTGGCCATGAAAGCGCTGGAACGAAACGTCTTGTTCGTGCCGGGCGATGATTTCCACTTAACAGGCGGAGAGAATACTTTTCGGCTGAATTTCTCGAACGCTTCGCCGGAAAAAATCCGGGAAGGCATTCGCAGATTGGCTGATCTGCTTTGCGAGCAGCTGCAAAAACACCCGCCAGAAAAAGCTCCGGCGGGGGTTGCGGTGTAAAGTTGTTCTTTAGTCGAAGGCGTGCCCGGCGCAGCAGAGGACGTCGCGCACTTTGTGGCGGACGAGTTCTTTCACTTTGGCGCGGGCGGGCGCTAAATACTTTCGAGGATCGAATTCCCTCGGATTCTCGAAGAGCACCTTTCGGATAGCCGCCGTCATGGCCAGGCGCAGGTCGGTGTCAATATTTACCTTTGTGCAGCCAGTCCGGCGGGCGACTTCAATATCGGCTTCGGGAACGCCAGCGGTATCTTCACCGAGTTTGCCCCCATATTTGTTAATTTCCTGCGCCAAATCTTTGGGAACACTGGAAGCTCCATGCAACACCAGAGGGTAATCGCCAAGGCCGGCATCCATCAGCGCTTTTTTTATTGATTTGAGGCGATCCAGATCAAGATGTTGTTCGCCTTTGAACTTGTAGGCCCCGTGAGAGTTGCCGATAGCGACGGCGAGCGAATCAACGCCAGTTTCGCGGACGAATTTCACGGCTTCCTCCGGATGGGTGTAATGGCCGCCAGCCGAATAGCCGCCACCCTCTTCGCCTTCATCGAATTGCGCTCCGACGAGTTCTCCAAGTTCGCCTTCGACAACGCAATTGTGCTTGTGCGCGTAATCGACGACCCGCTTGCACAGTTCGACATTCTTTTCGAAAGGCAAATGGCTGCCATCGATCATCACGCTGGTGAACCCTTCATCGATGCATTCTTTGCAGAGTTCGAAGGTGTCGCCATGATCGAGATGGACTGCGATCGGGATGTTCGAAAGACTGACCGCGGCTTCAATGAGCTTCTTCAGGTAAACAGGATTGGCGTATTGCCGTGCACCCTTGGAAATCTGGAGCATGACCGGGGCTTTTTCCTCTTCGCAGGCTTCGATAATGGCCTGCAACAGCTCCATGTTGTTGACGTTAAAAGCGCCGAGTGCGTACTTGCCTTTCAAGGCTTTAGCAAACAGCTCCTTTGTATGAGTTAATGGCATAATTAGTCCTGATTCAATTCAAAGTCGCATTGGGTGCGAACAAGGGGGCGCATCCTAAGATTCCTCCCCGGAATTTAAAGCAAAAAACTGCGACTTCTCCGATGACCAACCGGCACACCGTGCGATCGCCCGTATGATAAGGGAACTTATCGGTTTGCGCAAACGGATCGGCTTTGCCGGAAATTGGAAGCGAGCCTGAAATAAAGCATGGAAACTCGGCCCCATCCGAGGCAGTATCATCGGCAAGTGATGCCACTGCGTCTGTTCCAAAAGCCGGCTGCGCTTGTCGCGCTGTCGCTCTTTTTTTGCCCGCAACGGTCGCCGGCCCAAGAGGCTGAAACCAAATTAGAACGAATCCCGATTGCTGATCTAAAAAGAGAAAAGCCCGTCGATTTCGAAAAGGAGATTCTCCCGCTGTTTCGAGAGAACTGCCTCGCTTGCCACAATGCAACCGATGCCAAAGGAGATCTTATCCTCGAAACGCCGGAAAAAGTCCGCAAAGGCGGCGAAAACGGGCCTGCCGTTGTTCCCGGAAAATCCACCGAGAGCCTCCTGTTGAAACTCGCTTCGCACCAGGAGAAACCAGTGATGCCTCCGCGCAAGAACAAAGCTGGCGCGCAGCCACTGACTCCGGAACAGCTCGGTCTTATTGGACTTTGGATTGACCAGGGGGCAACCGGCACGGTTTCCAGCGCCCTTGGTCCCATAGCGTGGCAAGGCTTGCCCGAAGCCGTTAAATCGATTGATGCCGTCGCGCTGAGTCAAAACGGACAGTTCGCCGCCTGCAATCGCGGCAACCAGATTTTCCTCTACCGCCTTTCCGCAAAAGAGCTGATGCAACTGCTCGCCGATCCCGACCTGGCCACGGATCCTGCGCGCGGTCCCATCGCCGATCACGACCTGATCCAATCTCTGGCCTTCTCACCCGATGGCAATCTCCTCGCCGCCGGCTGCTACCGTTCTGTGAAATTCTGGAAACTTTCGCCGCTTGCGCCCCGTTCAATCATCCAGCATGCCGCTGCCGGTGCGATCCAGTCCATCACAGCCGCCCCCAATGGAAAATCGTTCGCCACCGGCGGAGCTGATGGATTGATCCGAACTTGGGACGCAAACAGCTCGACTCCGCAATTTGAACTCTCCGGCCACACGGCCTCGGTCACTGGCCTCGCTTTTTCTCATGATGGCAAAATGATTGCTTCTGTCTCGAGAGATAAAACCCTCCGGCTCTGGAACGCTCAAACGGGCGAAGAAATCACGAAAAAAGAGTTTCCTGCTGAAGTCCTCTCGGTTGCCTGGGGCGAAAAAAGCCTGGCTGCTGGTTTCGGCGACAATGTAATCCGCCTTTTCGAAGTTAAAGACGGCAAGGAGTTCGCGGGGGTTAAGGAGCTTTCCGGACATGCCGGTCCCGTCACTGCTCTCGCGTTCAGCGCCACTCGGCTCGTTTCCGGCAGCAAGGATAAATCTGTCCGGATCTGGAATCTCGAGGACGGGCAGCAGCTTCATCATCTCGATCACGGGGACGAAATCACGTCTGTGGCTCTTCGTCCGGATGGTAAACGGGTCGCTTCGGCGGGTAACAATCACGCCGTCAAACTCTGGAACCCCGAGGACGGGAAACTGCTCGCCACTATTAAGGGAGATCCTTCCGCGCAGGAGTTTGCTTCCGAAAAGGAAAGGGAAGTTCAGTTTGCAAAACAGGAGGTGGATTTTTTCAAAGATACTCTGAAGAAGGCCGAGGAACGGGAAAAAACGGAAACAGAAGCTCTCAAAAAAGCCACGGAAGCTAAAGAGAAAGCTGAAAAATCTTTCGTTGAGAAATCCGAAGCATTCAAAAAATCCGGTGAAGCAAAGGCCGCCGCCGAAAAGGAGAAAGCAGATCTTCTCGCCGCGATTGAGTCTGCCCAGAAACAAAAGCCGGAATTGGAAAAGCAAAAAGAGGAATCGGCAGTGGCAGCAAAGAGCGGGACCGCGAAAGCCGCTGAGGTAGAGGGGGCGTTTGAGAAGGTCAGCAATGCGAAGGCGGTTTTGTTTCAACAAATTATCGATGCTGGCTTTCGCGCCAAGCTGGCCGCGCTTGATCTTGACGAACTAAAAAAATCAGGATCGACCGGCCAGGTCGCGCAAGCGGAAAAGACACTCACCGAGCGAAGGCAGATAGCAGAAGCTTTTTTGGATCATGTTGCGGGCGCGAAATCTGATTTTGACAAGCTGCTCACCGCCAAAAATGAAGCAGTAAAACTCCGCGTTGATGCCGAGACTAAGGCCAAATCAAATTCCGATGCTCTCGCGGCCGCCGTCAAACTCCTCGGCGAATCAGAACAAAAGAAAAAACAAGCTGAAGAAAAAATCACTTCCACCGGCAAGCAACTAACCGAAGCCGAGGCCGCTCTTAAACTGACCGAAGGAGTCAAAAGCGGAGCCATGCAGGCTTTTGACTCCACAACCGCAGCCGTGAAACGCGCAGGCGAGGACATCCAGCATGCAAAGGAATCCGTCAGCAAAGCCGAGACTGTAGTAGCGCAAACTATCCGGACGCTCGAGCAGGCTCGTGGCGCCGCTTCCGACTTCGAGAAAGCGATTCCGGCACTCGCCTTTTCCCCTGATAATCGGCTGTTGCTTTTCGGATCAGAAGACGGTGCGGTCCGCAGTGTCACAGCCGATGATGGCAGATGGCTGGATACTTATCCGACCCAGGGTGGAAAGATCACCTCTCTCTGCTTTGTTTCGGCCGAGCGTTTTGCGGCCGCATCCTCAGACCAAAGCGTCAGGCTTTGGAGCACTGGTCGCGAGTGGAATTTTTCCGGGAGAATCGGTACCGGCGATGAATCCTCTCCTTTTGCCGACCGCGTGCTCGCCGTCAAATTCAGTCCCGATGGACAATTCCTCGCTACCGGCGGTGGCTTTCCCTCACGGTCCGGAGAAATTAAAATCTGGCGCACGGCTGACCTGAGTCTCGTCCGCGCTTTTCCAGATCCCCACAGCGACACCGTCCTGTCATTGGATTGGTCTCGCGATGGAAAGCTTTTAGCCTCGGGCGGCGCGGACAAATTCGCCCGCGTTTTCGATGTCAGTTCGGGCAAACAACTCCGCGCATTTGAAGGCCACACCCATCACGTTCTCGCCGTCAGTTGGAAACCTGACGGCCGGCTACTGGCCAGCGGCGGCGCAGACAAATTTATTAAAATCTGGGATTTCGTCGCCGGGGAACAGCGCAAAAGCATCGACACTTTCAACAAAGAAGTAACCTCCCTCAGTTTCGTTGCCGCCACAGGCGAACTCTTCGCCACTTCCGCCGACAAGCAGATAAAACTACTGCGCGAAGATGGAAATCAGATCAGAACTTTTGAAGGGGCGAATCAATTCATTTCCGCCGGAGCGACCACGCCCGATGGCAAAATCGCACTGGCAGGGAGCCTTGAGGGAACACTTCGCGCGTGGAATCTGCCGGATGGAAAAGCACTTGTGAGCTTTGAACCTCCTTCCGCGTCCATAATCTCGGCGCTTAACTCACATTAACCGCGCAACCGCTGGCTCGGCTCCGATGGTTCCGTCAAGATATCTTTGATAATTGTCCGATTTGGCCCGCGCGAGTTGAGCGCGCGCCTCGATCAAACGATCTTCAATTGTGACAAGATACTCTTCATCGGCGTGGCTCGCGTGCCGGAGGTAACGTTCAAGATAGTTCACATGGCGTTCCCAAAGCACAATGTCCACCTGTTGTTTAGCCGCGAGCCGGTGCCGGTACCAGTCGCTGCATAAAAGCGCTTCACGCGTAAAAAGCCCGCGAATCTCCCGGCATTGCAGATCTCTTCCTTCGTACTGGCCATAGGCCATAACATGCAACAAAGCTTTCAAAGGCGGGCACGCCAATTCAACCGTCCCATCGTTGAAGTAATGCTCGGCGACGCGTTTCTGTGTTGAAACAATGTTGTCCATTCCGTCCACGAAAATTTCCAGATCCTGCAACTCAGGTTTGAGCATTTCGTTCGTAAACACGACGTGCGGGTGATTGAAAACACGTCCAAAGAAATGGATTACAAATTGGAGCGTGATTCGATATCCGAGCCGGCTGGCCAAAATCCTTTCTCCCTCGTGCTCGAAGTCCTCGCATTTTTCGAGATGACCTTTCGAAACCAGATTCTTCGGATCTCTTTCCTCCTCCGACATCCGCGACCAAATTTCCGGCACCAGCAAACTGATGTCATGATCCACGCGAGTCCGGGGTCCGACAAAACCGGCCGCCGTAATGAATCCGCTCTGGCCCGTTAAAAGGTATGAAACCAGCGCGGCGTTAAGGTCATATATCGCAGGGAGCGCATTGAACGGCCCTTTCGTCATCGCTCCTTCGGAACCCGCGCCGGTGGTTGACGGAGATTTGCCGGTCATCGAGCATATATACTCCATGAATAACTCCGGCAACTCCATATAGTGGATCGGATTGTAAACTGCCAGAGATCGAATTTTTGAAATCGCATCGGGTGGGTTATTTCGCCGCCCCGGCACAACAGCTCCCACCGGCGTGAACACGGTCTCGCGCGCACCCATCCGCCTTTGGAACCGTGTCGCTACTTCCGCCAGGTACCTATCCTTCGGGTGAACAAGATCTGGACGCAACTGGAGATATCGGGGGTTCTTTGACGGTTTTCCCTCGACAACACGCGGATGCGCCGAGCTCACGAAGTACTTGTGACGCAAATCGTGCGCGGCATGCCGGATCAACTGCTTCATCGGCTCGGTGTATTGCTCGAAACCAATTGCATCGTCCATCAGCGTCTGCGCATCTTTCCGGGTCAGCGGCTCGTAGTTTGAAAAGAAATTTCCATCCTGCGAAAAATCCAGCTCTGTCTGTTTATCATATCCGCGGTGGATCGCCTCATCCGGTCGTTGAAAAAGACGCGCTTCGCAATTATAAACAAATTTCGCCGAAAAATCCCCTTTCCCCGGAAACTGTTTTAACGAATGAGCCGGCACGACAACCGAAGCGCTGATATCATCTTCCATCGAAAGCTTCGCCGCAGGATGAAAATCCTTGCGCAATCCGAACGTGCGCCACGAACCATCTTCCTCATAGCCGACCCGAAGATAGTTAGTCACGAGCTTCCGGTTTTCGAATTTCAATTCGTTGCCCGGAGTGCCATTAATAACATCGACGCTAAAATGCTCGCGCCATTTTTGACCCCATTCGGCCTTATAAAATCGCTTGACGACAAAGACTAGCTCTTTGATGTGCTGGGGAACCGAATTCAGCCAGGCATTGTACTCGGATGTGTATTCAGCGTCAGAAGGCGTCAGCAATTTAATGACCGAACCAAGAGAGCGCTCCGGACTGAGTATCCGGCGCGCATCTTTTTTCGACTGATCTCGAAAGCGTCCGGAATAATCGCGATTAATCAGTTCGGCCACTTTGTCGAAATCGCTCTGAAAATCTGCGACAAATATCGGCCCTTGGATAATTGCATCGCTTATGGATTTGGAAATTTCTGATTTGCCGCCACCGGAAACGGTGCACGGTTTATGGCAAAGCAATCCTTCAGCAACCGTTCCCACCAGCCGCCACGACTTTGTGCCCGGGATTTTTTCCATATGGACCTTATATCCTGAAGGACGCACATAAATCTTGTCAGCGAGCAGATGGATCGATCTCTTCTCCTTCCCGGCCGACCAGCTCACCGTCTGCTTTGCCAGATCGAAGTGCACGTCTTCAGGAACGTAAATGATATCGGAGTGATGACGATCAATCGCGTAACCTTCAGGCCGTACATCTAAAAATCCCGCATAACTCTGCAACACTTCCTGAAACGAGTGGCCCAGGCGTTTCACATGCAGGAAGCCGCTGAATTCCTCACCCAGATCGTAGCTGGGATATACAAGCGCCCCGCCGGCGTGTTCCTCTTCGCATAAACCGAGCAGGTTCGCAGAAAAACTGATCTGCGTCTTAACCTCTTTCTTGCAATAACCAAAATAATTGTCGGCTATGATCGTGACCATTACTCCTGCCGCATCACGGCAGGTCAGCTTGAATGCATGCCCGTTGTTATATTTCTCATTTTCATCGCTCCAGCACATTCCGTCACGCTTCTGGCGTTCAGTCGCCTGGTCGATATGCGGCAGGCCAACCGCTTTCTTCGTAAATTGAGTCAGGTGCGGCGCCAGGATCACGCAGCCGGTTGTTCCGGTCCAATGCTCCACATCCAGACCAGCGTCATTTTGCGGCAGGCACGGATCGCCTCCATTCCCAAAAATCGTCTCCACGAAATCCAGGTTGCTGACCAGACTGCCGGGTACAAAAAAACGCACTTCCATCCTCTTTGGAGAAATAAAACCTGGAACCTCGGGACAGACCACGGGGCGCAACAGCAAAGAAACAAAAAGTTCAGCGGGTTTGCTCTGTTTGGCGGTAAATGGCAGGAGCATCGCTTTACGCGGAGCATCGAATGCAAAACTGAACAGATTTGCAAAAACCTCTTTCGGCACGGCCAGCTTGTCATCCGGAATCGGCAGACCTCCTTCCACAACATGGAATATCCCCTGCGTAGTGCGCCTGTCGCTCTTCGGATTGTGCAAAACTCCCTGCTTGACGCGATATGAACTGATAATCTCAGAAAAGAATTCTTCTCCATTGAATGGAATTGAGAGGGCTCGCCCTATCCCGGCCCGATCCAAAATGAACGTTTCTCGCGGCAGTCTAACTCGCCCGGAAGAGAAATATCGGTCAAGAAAAGACTGGATCCGCGTGTCCGCTGGACAAAGCTGGCCTTGTCCCTGGCTTTCTTCACCCGGCTGACTCAGAATCGTCCGAGCGACCTGCTGGAAATCTTCTTCCGAATGGCTGTCAACCGGCACGCAGCCTAATGCCGCGAGCTTCAAATTGACCGCATGAACTATCTCTCGCTGCGGAATGTCTGGTTCCGCTTTTTCAGCAAGCTGCATGACTCCGCGATGTGGCAAATCCACCATCTGCGCGCTGAAACTCGTGTCCTTACTTTCCTCGTGCAAGCAAAATTACGTCGAGTACATGAAAAAAGGCACCCTTGCGGGTGCCTTTTCGATTTAAATCGTATCTCGGCTAATCGAATTAATTATCGCCGGGGAGACCAACATAGTTGGCCGTTGTATCGGTACCCGAATCATCCGTGTCACGGCGTGATTGTTTGAAGCGGGAGGTGCTGAATTGCTGCACAGAACCGTCACCCATCCCGATGTTCCCTTGCTCATTGTGCGTATCCTTGGTCCATCCAATCGCTACGGTCGGGGCAGTGTTGGTGCCAAGAGCATACCAACCGGTTTTGTTAATCGCGTTACGCGCGGTGTTGGTGATGTTACGATCGCCAGCGAGATAAGCCTGTGGCTTGGTTTCATCCGCATTCGCCGAAACGAAGTAGCTGATGTTCTTGTTCTGGTTAAAAGGTTCTGGAGCATTTGCATTAACCTTGTTCGTCGCCCAGCCACCTGACTCGACGCGTGCAGAATCGGAAGGACAGATCACAATCTTGGGCGTGCTCAACTCATTGGAGAGAGCGGCAAATTGCAGCCAGATCTTAAGCTGGTTAGCGGTGCCGACCGCCGGAGCTGTCGGAATATAATCCTGAGTGCCGCCGTCCGTGGCCGCTAAATTCATTGGAAACCGGTCCTGGTTGTCCGTCGCGAAAATGCGGTAAGCCAGGCCGACGTTCTTAAGATTGTTCGTGCACTTGATGCGCTGAGCTTTGGCTTTGGCTTTGGCCAGAGCAGGGAGCAACATACCTGCCAGAATTGCTATGATTGCGATAACGACTAACAGCTCAATGAGCGTGAAAGCCCCGACTTTGTTTTTGCGAAAAACGCTGTTCATAATTTTATCCGGTTACTTTGGGTTACGGTGGCGGCCACTCTAATCAAACCCTTTCCAGAGTGTCAACGCCTTTTTCTGAGTGTTTTTAAGCAGAGGCGATGCCAATTCTTCTCTTCCTGATTTTACGGCGTTTATACAGGATTTCTGTCCCATTCCGGTTTCATTTTCACGCACCGTGCGTGAAACACACACCTCCCCGCCCGTCTTCCATTGGCGGTCCCATTTTCCCTTTTGCTCTTTCCGTCGGTCCCGGTTGATTTTACCGTCCACCCATGGCCGTTCAGGAGTTCGACGTTGCGATTATTGGAGGCGGAAGTGCTGGTTATGCGGCAGCGCGGACTTGCGGTGCGGCCGGTTTGCGAACTGCAATAATTGAAGGTGGAGAAAAAGTTGGGGGTCTCTGCATTTTACGCGGATGCATGCCTACAAAAGCCTTTCTCTATGCAGCGGAAGTGGTTCACCTCGTCAAAAACAGCGTTGTTTTTGGCGTTCGCGCCAGTGAGGTGAGCTTTGAATGGCACGACATCCTCGCGCGAAAGAACCGGCTAATTCAGGAATTCGCCGATTATCGGCAGCAACAACTCGAAAACGGCAAGTTCCAGTTCATCCGAGCCAGGGCGTGGTTCACTGATCCCTACACCCTTCGCCTGAGCACGGGGGATCACCTCAGGGCGAAAAATTTCGTCATCGCAACAGGTTCAGTGATAGCTCCTTCCCCGTTGAAGAGCCTCAACGAAGTCGGGTTTATCACCAGTGACGAAGCCGTCGCCCTCCAGAAAATACCTCGATCTCTGATCGTGCTCGGCGGCGGTTCTGTTTCAGTGGAATTTGCCCAGTTCTTTGCCCGACTAGGCGTGCGCGTCACCCTCATCCAACGATCCGCCCATATCCTCAAAGACGAAGACGCAGATGCAGCTCACGTTGTCGAAACGGTCTTTCGTCGGGAAGGGATAACCGTTTTTACCCAGACTAATCTCCTTCACGCGTGGACCGAAGGAAATCTCAAAGGTGTCTCTTTCGAATATGAAGGCCAGACTGTGCGCGTGGCCGCTGAAGAAATCTTTTACGGCTTGGGGCGCATTCCGAATACGGAAGGCCTCGACCTCGAAAAAGCGGGCGTCCAACTCTCCTATGGCCGTTTTTTGGTGAACTCCGAAATGCAGACCAATGTTCGGCATATCTACGGCGCAGGGGATTGCACCGGAATGTATGAAATCGTCCATATTGCAGTTCAGGAAGGAGAGATCGCCGCACACAATATCCTCCACCCAGACAACAGACGGCACATGGATTACCGGATGCTCACCAGTGTTGTCTTTACCGAACCGCAGCTCGCCCGCGTCGGCCTGACAGAAAAGGAGGCGCAAAATGAAAAAATCCCTTACATCACCGCCAGTCATCCTTTCGCAGACCACGGCAAATCCCTTCTGATGGAAGCGAAAGATGGCTTCGTAAAATTGCTCGCCAACCCGCAGACCGGCGAAATTCTAGGCGGCTGCTGCGTTGGCCCACACGGTGGTGAACTGATTCACGAAATTATTGCGGCGATGCACAGCAGATCGACGGTCATGCAATTGGCCGCGATGCCTCATTACCACCCAACACTGGCTGAGATATGGACCTATCCCGCTGAAGAATTGGCGGAGCAGGTCCTCAAAAGAAATGAATCACTTCATCGCCGCTAAACCGAGGCTATATCTCCGAAACAATTGCGCGGCGAAAATGAATTCGGCTTCCTTCGGCGTCCGATTCAAGATGGAGGCGCAGGAACCTCGCGGCGAAATCGAAGGGCGGCGCTGTAAAGAAAAGGTGAGCGACGAGCGATGCGAGACTTCTCGTGTTTAAGACCGGCTGGGCTATTAGGAGTAAAGGGATTCGTCTTCATTGGCGGCTTCATTTCCAAGCCGATCGCTCCTTTTTGCAATCAGGACTGAGGCTGGTTGAGTCCTTCAGATTTGCTGGCTTCTCGGTCGGGGCTTTTCCTGGAAAAAACTTTTGGCGAAAGAATGGCGCATCATCTGTCCACTCTGCGTCGCCTTCAGCTTCCAGGACTGCTAGAGCTTTGAGTTGAAATCGGCCTTTATTTTTGCAGAATTCTTCGATTGCAGCTTATGGTTTTTA
>Ga0136846_1238337_pt1 | contig 31212 bp, 27 predicted proteins | sample HopSoiMetagenom2_FD_96841 | JGI IMG/M metagenome (GOLD analysis project Ga0136846, IMG submission 96841) | Grasslands soil microbial communities from Hopland, California, USA - 2 Assembly 2016 (version 4) | ecosystem: Environmental > Terrestrial > Soil > Grasslands | place: USA: Hopland...
GCACAGCAGTTGGCCTCGCGACTCAGCACCGAGCGGATCAGCAACGAGCGGGTGGCCGCGCAGCAGTTGGCCTCCCGACTCGGCACCGAGCGGATTAACAATGAGCGGGTGGCCGCACAGCAGTTGGCCTCCCGACTCAGCACCGAGCGGATCAGCAACGAGCGGGTGGCCGCGCAGCAGTTGGCCTCGCGACTCAGCACCGAGCGGATCAACAACGAGCGGGTGGCCGCACAGCAGCTGGCCTCGCGACCTGTCACTTTCGGCAGTCCCTCCCCAACGCGCGGTGGGGGCAACGGGTTGCCTCTAAGCAACGCAGCCGTTCATCTCACTATGGCGGGCCAGACACAGGAGTTCGGTTGCGGCATTGCGTGTGGTGTAGACATGCTTCGTCGGGCGGGCGTACACGTCACACCAGAGGCATTTGCTGCGGCAGCCAGTACGGTAGTCAACGGACCCCATTACCCCTGGCAGATTGCGGATGGCCTCAATGCACTTCATCCTACAACGAAGTTTCTGGGAGGTAGCCCGAAGTACGGGGACGGAAGTGGTCCGCAACCGCTGCGGGCCACGAAGGAGATGCCGCCGTTTATCGGCCTCTTCAGCCCCCAAATAGGACAGAAGTCGGGACACCACTTTGCCATTGTCGAGCGGATCGGCGAGACCTCGACAAGCATTTCAGATCCTTGGGGCAAAACAGCCCCAGTACCTGGACCCGCCGCATCCGGATCGCTGCCGAACAAGAAGTTCAGTGAACTTTGGATGAATTCAGACCAGCAGGGCGTTTTCCCGGTCGGCCCCAAGTGAACCTTGGATTGCCTGACCTTTTTGCCGCGTCCAATTGTGGCAATTCGCTTTCATGAAAACTTTGAATGGATGGGCGACCTAGGTGTCAGTATCTTCGGCTTTGAAGGGCACCATTGAATCCTCGACTTACTCATAAGGAATGGCGGCTTCCAGTCGGTTCGTTCGCGGCTTTTGAGGACAGCTAGGGGTCGATACCGCGAGCACGCGACTTTCGAATGCAGTCGTTCACACACGCTCTCGGCACGGTCCTCGGTTGTGATCGCCGAACGAACACTGTCGACGAGCTGGGTTCTCCCAGATGGAGTTGGCGAAGGTCAAGTTGCGAGGTGGACCGGTCGTTCGCCGAGAACGGCCGCGTAGGTCAGCTTTGTGCAGCCGACGTCATTCAGCAGCCCGAGGTTGAACGTCGGCAGACAGTCTGATGCTGCCGCTCGGTGCGTCGCCCTGTAGGTCTGCAAATGGCTGTCCAGCGAAGGCCGACGGACAAATTCGAGCGGCAGGTCGCCGACACGTCGCCGGCATGCGAACTGCTATGACGGTCAGGTCGTGCAGACTGGTCGACCAAGTTCGTCGATCGTGCGGTTGAGGTCGCTGCTTGCTTGCCATTGGCGTGTCATCTCGAACCTCAGGTAATGAGTCGGACAGCGACGACCATGGGCTTGAACCGCAGTCGCTGGCCGTCGCACACGGAGGATCTGTCCTGGGGACTCGGAAAGATGCCCCTGTGTTCCTGTGCGGCCCATGGGCCGCTGAGCCCATTGATGTGGAAGCGTGCCGTGCGTGGCACGTCGTGCACCCCGCAGTACGACGTGGTCGACTCCGAGCAACCGGAAGTTGCCAGTCATCGATCGAGCTTCCCCGCCGCTTATTCAAGCTTCCATTTGATCGAGCAGCCGATGCTTGCAGTCTGCTGATCCGGCGCGCGTCCGCTCTCGGCCACCTGCTTCATCGCCTCGTACAGCTCGTGCTTCCCGTCTGGGGCCGCTGGGTGGCGGCCCGACGCATCGAGGCGGCCACGGTACTGCAACACGCGGTCGCGGTCGAAACCGAAGAACTCGGGCGTGCACACCGCGCCGTGCGCGCGCGCCACGTCCTGCGACTCGTCGTAGAGATAGGGAAAGTCGAACCTGTGCTGGCGCGCGAACGCCTTCATGTTTTCGAAAGAGTCCTCGGGGTACGTGGCCGAGTCATTGCTGCTGATCGCCACCGCGCCGACGCCGAGCTCGCGCAGCAACCGGGCGTCGCGCACAATGCGGTCGACCACCGCCTTCACGTACGGACAGTGATTGCAGATGAACATCACCACCAACCCCTTCGGGCCGGCCACGTCGGCGTAACGCCAGGTCCTGCCGTCGGTGCCCGGCAAGGCGAAGTCGGGCGCGGTGTCGCCGCGCCCAAGCAGGTCTTCAGAATCGGACATGCCAACTCCTTGCACTGATGAGGTGGTCAGTCTACGACTGACCACCGATCCGCTGTGTACTGTCGCCGCATGATCAATCGTCAGCTCGGAAGTTCACGGTTCAGCGTCGTGGCGCTGTTCGGGCTCGCCCAGACTCTCTCACGGCTCAAGACGTTCATTCTCAGTTTGCAGCCGACCATCATGCTCGTCTAGTCGGGCGTGGATGCTGTCAGCGTGATCAACGATTTCAGCACTCGCGGTCGTAGTGGGTGAGGGCGGTCGCCATGAGCCGGCGCCAGAAATGGCCGGCTCAGTAATAGTGCGACTTTTCGTCCATTCCAGTCGGTGCTTATCTGTCAAGCCAGGAGTTGGGGCAACAGAGTCAGGCCGCCATGGGCTGCCGTCGAGCTGATCACTGCGCCGGCCAACGTGCGTGTGCAAGCCACTGCACGTGTTGAGCAGTACTTGTGTGGTCGCTGGACTTCTTCGACGAAGGTGAGGGCACTGAGCCAATGCAGATCGTATGTCCATGATCGAACGAGCGCCGATCGAACGACTTGACCTCTTAGCGGCCGTAGTCGCCATGCAAGCTTCGCGCCTCAGTCGGCAAACTCGCATCGTCATTCGACACGTCGCCAGCCACCAGTCGAAGTTCGTCCAACGACAGAGATTCCAGATGGATGGTCACGCCGCGATCAGCGACGGGTGCGAAATTGCGCAGAGTCGAACGTTTATAGGTAGGGTCGACGTGATGAACGAGGATTCGCTCGAGCAGGTCGTCGACGTCCCCGCCCCGTGCCAGATGTCTCCATGTTTCGAACTCATCACGGCCAACCAGCTTCGTCAGGCCTTCGAGTTTTCCGACGAATCCCACAGGATCCAACGCGATGGCTGGCTGCTCCTCGCGCCAGCACTTCACGCGCTCGAACATTGGCGCATCCATGAACACTGGCTGTGAGCGCAGCAACGAGATAACAAGACTTTGCGGCACCGAGAGGGCGCCGAGTCGTTGGCTGACGGCTTCGATCCAGACAGGTCTGGTCGGATCCAACTTTCGCAGCACTTCGATCAGTTCTCCTTCGAACTGTCTCTGCGTTGGCTGCTGAATGTTCAGCACGCCTTCCAGCGCGGCGGTGTGGCATGCCAGCGATCGCAGATCCACCACCTGCTCGCCGGCTTCGGCCAGCGCAAGCAGGAAGCGACTTTGGCCGCTACCGTTCGGGCCGCACAGGACGCGGTAGTCATACAGGCCAGTCAGCGCGAGCAGCGCTGCGCTGACCCAACGGCGATAAGCGCGCCATCCCCCCGGAAGTACGTCGACGTTCATGCCTCGCTCGCGCAATGCAGCGGCGAAGAAGCGGCTGCGCATGCCTCCGCAGTCGCTGTAAATCAAATACTCGGCGTCCACCTCGGCCGACACCCACTGGGTCGTCATCAGCAATTCGATATTTCGCCGAATGACGACCTCTCCGGCTCGCTCTGCAGCGTCGACGTCTGAGTCTGCCTTGGCATCAAAGTTGTCGGACTCGCAATCGATCGCGACTGGGACGTTGATCGCGCCGGGGATGTGGTCATCGTGAAATTCCGACGGCGAGCGCACGTCGATGACGTTCGCATAGCAGCAAAAGTCGAGGACCTCAAGTTGGTGCGGGTGAACCACCGACATCAGGGGATGAAAGGCGCCGACGCCAAGTCGCAGCGCGTGCGATGACTGTTTTTTCTCTGAATCTGTCACGTCGATTCCTCGTTCCTAAATCTATCTTCGGATCAAGGCCAGTCAAACGCGAACCTCCCTCAAGGCACGCGCATTGTGCGGCTTGCAACCGGCTAGGGAAACTTACATGACACATTTTCTATTGACTATGTACAGGCCAGCCCTCGACGGGGCATACGAGCTCGCCCACTGCGTGAGCCTGGTCGATCTCTCGACCTACCGTCGAGCATTGAGGACCACCGACAAGACCGCTCAGTCGCCAGAAAGCTGACAGGGCTTCACCGCCGTTCCACAACGCATCAAAGGGAGCCCATGTCCAGCCCGCACATCAAGCTGGTGCCTACGAACACCAGCTACGAGGATTCCGCCAACTTTCCCAGAGAAAGCGCTGCCCCTCGGCCACGCGTCCTGATCGTCACCTCGCACCCAGATCGCTTCTCGGATCTGCCCGCGATCGTGGATTTCGCACCCGATCACCTGGAAGCAGTGGCGACGGCGATCACCTTGCGCAACGAACTCAGCTTCATCATCGCGGATATCACGCTGACCCACAGCCGCGATAGCGGCTGCAAGCTTGCGTCTAATTTGCGCACTCACAATCGCATCAAAGTGCCGATCTACTTGGTCAGCGACAACCCGTTGCCATCGGATCGCCACTACGCCATGCAACGCGGTGCCACTGACTTGTTGTTGCGCGATCGGCGGATTCTGGCGGCAATCCTTCGTGGAGAGCCTGTGCGCAGTGCGGCTCGCTCGGCACGACTTGAGCCGACCTGGCTCGTGGAGATCATCACGGCCCTGCGGGAGTTCATCGCTTCGGAAGCCGAGCCCCGAGTGCGGACCATCTATGCGAGCTTGCAGTCCCGCCTCGTTGACGAAAGCATGGAGCATCAGGACGTCGTCAACGAGGCGAGTTTGCTGCTCGACGATCTCGACGACCGTCGCGCGTTCCTGCGGCTGGCCGGAGCCAGGCGGACATGATGCTGCGCTCATTCTCCCGACAAAGCCTGCTGCTGCAGTTCGCTGCTCTGATAGGCGCACTGCTGGTGCTGGGCACCATTGCACTGGTGACGATGCGCAATTCACTGGGTGAAGCGCAGGCGCTAGAACATGCGCGAGTAACTGCGTCCATGGTCGAAGCCCTTGGCAACTGGTCCAGCCAGTACCGGGGCGTGTGGGTCCTCAGCGAGCCCACGGAGACGAGCTTCCAGGTCGGCGATTTCCTTGAGCATAGGCAGGCACGACCCAGCGCGATTTCATCCGGCGCGGACAAGGCCTCGGTGCCGGTGTCAGGCACGGTCGCCATCACCCAGACGGGTGGAACCTTTCATCACAAGGATCCTTCGCATGTTCAGCGCGAGTTGTCGGCAGTGGTGGAGAAGATGGGCGGCGTCGAGCGGTTTCGTGTGACCAGCGACCGCGTCTTCGATTTGCGCAATACCCCGAATCGTTTCGAGCTGACGGCCATCGAACAGCTCCGCTCCGCGGACCCTGCGAACGCGGAGTACCACGAGGTCTCGGGTGATCGTCTCGTTTACGCGAAGCGTCTGGTCGCCACGGCCTCGTGCCTGGCCTGCCACGACACGCCCGAGAGGAGCCCCGAGGCGATCCGCAACAAGTTCACCGGCTCGCAAGGCTGGGGATTCAAGGAAGGCGGATTTGCCGGCATCGTGAGCGTGTCCGTGCCGATTCGGGGAAGCGGTGCGGGCGCGCTGTTTCAGCAAATGAATTTGGCCGCGTCGCTTGCTGTCACTGCAACGTTGCTGACATTCGGCGCCTTGCTCTACTGGCTGCGGGCCAATGTGATTCACGCTGCCCAGGTGCTCAAAGACTATGCACAAAGGATCCTGGAGGCCAAGGCCGGTGAGAAGGTGACTCGCGTGGATCTCGACATCGACGAGCACAGCTCCCGCAACGAGATGCACCGTTTGTCGGTCGCGATCAAGGCGCTCTATCGCGCGCTGCTGCTCGCGCAAGCCGACCGGGTCTAGGCCTTGCGGACCTGTGGCGGGCGGGTGACCGTGGTGGACTCCCTCGCATCGCCTTGTTGGATGCTGCACGGCGACGCGGGAAGCCCAGTTGAGTACGTTTGACGACCGACTGCAGCCTGTCGCTCTCGCACTGCCCGAGCTCGTCCACCGGACAGTCAGCGATGGGCGCCGGCTCGGGCTCACTCTCACCTATGTCGATGGGGCTGCGAAGGATCTGAAGACGGCGGGCGCGACGTGGTTCGGCGCGCGTCGCATGTGGGTCATTGAAGCCGTCTCCGCAGGCCAGGTGGTGGATTGGCTGCGCAAGGTCTTGCAGGGGCACCGCTTCGATTTCGACGAGGCCTACAAGCCCATTGAGGCTGCGCTGGCCAATCCGGACCGCGACTTCTTCACCAAACTGCTCGACGTACAGATCTTCCCGCTCACCACAGGCGGGTGTGCCGTCAGCTCGCTCTACGACCAGCCCGTCGTCAAGTGTCTGCGCGGGTTGAACGGGCGCTTTCACAAGAACGCAGCCGCGTGGGAAATCCATCGTCCCGTCGAAGCGATCTTGAAGGCGCTGCGCGAGCACGCTGGCGTCGACGAGGTGTTCGTCTTCGTCCACGAGCAGGCGGTGGTTCTCGAGGCCTTGCTATCCGTGGGAACGTCGCCATTGCCGCTCACGGTGCCTGCTGCATCGCCGCCATTTGGCGAAACGGCAGGGGACCAGGAAGAGCAGGGGACCGGTTTTCTCTCGACGATCGGCGAAGCGATCCAGCGCCTGAGCATCGACGAAGTTGCACTTGCAGGCATTGCTGATTCAGCAGGCTTGCGCAGCTACCAGGTCGCTGGCGTTCGGCACCTGGCGACCCAGACGTCCGCTTGCCTGGCGGATGACATGGGTCTTGGAAAGTCCAGACAGTCGATAGTGGCCTGCCGCCTGTCCGCCGGTGCCGAGGGTCGCATACTCATCACCTGCCCAGCGACGCTTCGCATCAATTGGGAGCGCGAGATCCTCGCGGTCTATCCGAATGCGCGCATCGGCATGGTCGGCGAGGATCGCATGTCGACCCTGTCCGGATGCGACTGGGTCATCGCCAACTACGAGCGACTCGGCGGTTTGGTCAAAGAGAAGGATCTCGACTTCCGCGTGATGGCAGTCGACGAAGCGCACTACCTGAAAGAGGCCCACGCAGGGCGAACGCGCAACGCCTTCATGATGGCCGGCCGCATTCCGCGCCGCTTCGTCATCACCGGCACGCCGCTGCTCAGCCGCGAGGTCGAGCTCCACACTTTATTGAGGCTGTCCGGTCATGCACTCGGACGCATGGAGCTTGCGGAGTTCCGCAAGCAGTACGCGGGATCGCCCGAAAAACGTGCGCTGTTGGCCGAAGCGCTCAAGGGATGGATGCTGCGTCGGCGTAAAGACGTTCTCACCGAGCTCGGGACCAAGACTCGGCATGTGCGCTATGTCTCGCCCTCGGAAGGCCTTGCCGCGTATCACGAGGTGATGAAGGACATGAGCCTGACGGTCATGCCCAAGATCACCAAGCTTCGCCAAACCCTCGAAGCCCTCAAGACGGAGTTCCTGATCGAGACGGCACAGGGTCTGGGAGAGGAAGACAAGCTCATCATCTTCTGCGAGTACATGCAGACGGTGGAGACGCTGAAGCATGCCCTCGCGGCCAGCGGCATCGGCTGTGTCACGCTGGTCGGTGCCGATTCGATGAGCAAGCGGCAACGGGCGATCGATGCGTTTCAGACGGACCCGTCGATCAAGGTCTTTGTGGCCACCACCTCGGCGGCGGGCGTGGGCATCACGTTGACAAAAGCCAACTGGGTTTGTTTCGGGAGCTGCCCCTGGGTTCCGGCCGTGATGCGCCAGGCGGAGGACCGTGCGTACCGCATGGGACAGACGCGCGACGTGAACGTCCTGATGCCCCTCATTCCCGGAACGATCGACGAGAAGATCTGGCGCCTCATCGAAGCGAAGACGGAGATTGAGGAGGACGTGGTGGAGGCGGTGCGCGCCGAGCTCGAGCTCGCCTGAATAGGTGTCGATACGCATGTGTAGGCGACGTCGCAAGACGTCGCGCGACCAGCATCGAACTCACCAACCATCGGCTGATCTTGTCTCGGCGTACGAACGTACTCCGGCAGATGCTGACGAACCCGCAACAGAATGTGCAGCGCTCTTGACGACTGAGCCAGCTGCAGGTAGCTTTGTCGCATGTTGTCCCTCGTGGACTCATGAGGCGCGTCAACTCCTGTAGCGCGCACACCTCGCAAGAGGCCGGAGTTTTTGTAATGTTCGTCACCCCCGATCGGGAAGATAGCTTCCCGATCCCGCAAGGGGTGGAGCGATCTCCCGTTCACACTTTGGAGATCGCTATGACCAAGTCCCACAACCAATCGCAAGCCTCATCCGACGAGGCCTATTTCAACCTTCAGGTGTCCGGCTGCGGCTACCTGTCACGTGTTCGTTGGGTCAATCCTTCGAGCAAGGGCCGCAAGAGCGAGCCATTCCTCGCATGCGCTGTCAACGCGTTGCGCGGCGCAGTCACCGATCCGGCCTATACCTACTTCGACCTCAGAGTCAGTGGCGAAGAGGCCGGAGTGTTGGTCGAGCAGTTGAAGCAGGACGTCGATGCAAACCGCAAGGTCTTCATCGCTTTCAAGCTGGGTGATATCTACCCGCACTCTTACGAGCGCAAGGCGTTCAACGAGCACGGCAAGCCTACTGGTGAGATGGAGACAGCCACGCTGATCAAGGGCCGCCTGCTGCTCATCACCTACGTGAAGGTCGACGACGAAGTCGTCTACCAACGCAAGGACGATGACGAAAACGGTGACGATGCCGGCGAACGTGAAGCACCGCAAGGTGCCGAGCGTGAGCCGCAGCAGCGCCAAGGCGGCGAAGCGCAAGCGCCTCGCACGCCAGCGCAGGAAGAGGGTGGTAACGCCCGCTCCCAACGTCGCCAGGCCGCTACGCCAGTCAAGGATCGCTCCCGCGTCCGCGACTACGTCGAAGCCTGAGTCCGAGGTTCGACATCGCAAACAAGCCCCGCTTCGGCGGGGCTTTTTCTTCAATCACATTCGACAGCCTGTTGAGCAAGGCCGGCGATCGCGTCTTCGGACGCGGTACTGCGTTCAAGACAAAGCAGTTCACGCCGAATCAGCTCGATCTCAAAGGTCGCCTTCAGATCCCGTTCGATAGCATTTGCGAACCGGATCCGGGTTATTGGCAAGTCGCTGGCTGGTGGCGCTGGACGCGGCGTGGAACGAGGGCGCTTCGGCTTTGCTTCACGTTGCCCACCACTGCACCGGCATCCGCAAAACCATCGCGCGCTTCCTCGGCCGCGACGCTGTAAATCATCCAGTCCTCTACCTACACCAAAGGAAATCATCCATGAAAGTTAAACAAGTTCAACCTCGTCGCCATCTGGCGATTCGTCACTTGCTTGCCGCCATGGCGATGCTGATCGCGGCTGCAGGCGCGTGGGTCATCTCCACCAATGAACGCGCCGCTGGCCTCGATCTCACAAGGATCGACATGACTGGGATGAGCGCCTTGTGCAAGCGTATGTGGGTCTTTGCCATCATCGTCAACAACGGGGCGATCATGGTGACGCGAAACAGTTGGACCGAGTTGGCGATATAGCCTCGAAGGAGAAGAACATGCCTATCGAATTTTCCAAGCTGAAGGATGCGAACACTGTAGGCATCGAACACCGGAGGGCTTTCGTGCGCACGCTGACCGGAGCGGACATCGTGCGGCTGATGCGCCGCCACCATCGAACGCTGCGTGGAATCAAGGCCGATCACGGGATCACGCTCAAGCGGGTGCGCGAGGTCCGTGCTCAGGGTGTCACTGGATTCATGGCTGAAGACTGGTTTCGAATCATCACCGGTCGCTGGCCGGAGCAGGGCGAGTTGTGCGTGCTGGCATGGTAATGGTGGCAGTCGGGCAGTCGATCGATCTTTCGCCGCCCTCCGTGCTCGTGTATGCTTGCCAAACATCCCCGCGTTTGCCAGTTTTGCGGTCATTAAACTGGACGGGCTCACCCCCGACAAACGAGACACGTCAACCCCTGGAGCGTGTACGGCTGCAAGGCCTGGGGTCACTGTAAGTCGCGCGAGAACACTGCGGTAGCTGACAACGTTCCGCCAACAGAGTTTTTCTACTGCTATGCAACCTCGCCGCGTCTGCTTGGAAAGCTGACGCTGCCTTCTGAACAACCGCCAGTCCTCGCAAGAGGCTGGCGGTTTCTACTTCAACTTCCAACGCCCGCCGGGATTCGCGCCCGGCCGGGCTCGAGCTCTCCGGCGCGTTCCTTTGCGCAAACCACGGAGAGTCCAATGCTCAAGACCAAAGGCACCCTGCAGGTCAAAAGGATCAAGCAAAGCCGCAACGGCCCGTTCTGTGTGGCCGATCTCACGACCGATTTCGGCGAATTCAAGGTCAAGGACCCGTTGCTGGACCAGTTCGCTGAAGGCGAATACAAGGGCACGTTCTGGATCAGCGAAATCTATCTGAGCCAGTACGTCAGTTTCGGGCGCGGTGTGACCGAGTTGCGCGCCCGGCTGAACGATGTCCAGGTCGACACCGAGCGGGGTCTGCCCGCCGGTGCCAGCAAGGAGCCCAGCGAGCTGGATCCCGTGGACGAACCGCCGCGTTTGCGCGTGCGGTCAAAACCGGAGACCCCAGAAGCTGCTCCCCAGCCTGCCAGGCGCCTGACCACCCGGCGAGGCGCATCGAAGAAGAATGAGGCCGACGCCGAAAGCGCGGCCGATCGCGAATTGTTCGGCGACGAGATCCACGACAATGTGGTTCGCCGCATACCCCTCAAGCTGGATCCGACGATCGACGACCGTGTGCGCTTCCGTGCACAGGCCGAACGACTCGGCAAGCTGGGTTTCAATTTCGACGCGAAGCGGCAGACCTGGGATCCATCCGGCGAGCCGGCTTAATCGCGCCAGGAGGCGTTCCTTTGTGGAACGCCTCTGCGTACCACCTCCTTCCCGCTTTTTTTGCTCAGCGGGCTTTCTGTTGCGCCTCATGGACGCATCAGCAAGCCCGCGCCTTGGCGTGGGAAGGTTTGGAACTGGGCAGCAGCTGCCCGATGAGCTGTGGCCTTTGCGATCGATTCTGTCGATCGCGCCCTTAATCGGCATCCTCGGCCCTTGATGTACGGGTGCCCGCTTCCGAGCGGAAGGGCATCGTTGAACGATCTTCAATCTCAAGCAGAACCCGTGGGGTTCCCACAGCCGCCCAGAGCGACCGTTGTGGAGACCGCATTGCGGTGCAACGCGTTTCAACCGCGGCTGCCGGCAGCAGCACGAGTGACGACGCAATCGTCGAGGCGCCTCAACTCCTGAGAGACGCACGGACCACCGGTCCTGGAGTTCCTGTAGATCCCTTTTTGTAGATCAATTTTCCGCCACTGGGCTGTGCAACACGGCCTGCGGCACGTGGTGACGCCCGCCAACCTTTGAAAGGAGTCACCCGTGTTTCAACCAACCACCACTTCAAATGAGGAAAGCATCCGCACTTTCTGGCGGGCCTACATGGCCTGGATAAAGACCGCGACGGACGAAGAAGTCGTGCGGCTCGAAGCCGCGCTGACGAACCTGCAGACCGCCGAGGTCATGCCGATCGTCAGAGCGATACGCCTGGTGCTTCGTGACGATCTGGCGACTCGGGAGCTCCCGGCGTCGTTGATGCAACAGCTCGAAGAGGCGAGTTGGCCGGCCGCGCAAGCGACTGGCTGATGCGCAGGAACTTCGCAAAGTCGTGAGGGATGGACAGCAAGGCCTCCAGTTCGAGGCTTGCTCGTCCACCTTCGACCACCGTGAGGGCTTGACGGGTTTCCATGCCCGGCAGTCTCTCATCAATTCGTGAACGGGGGGACGAGCTCTCCGGAGTTCTCCGCCGAATTTTGAAAGGAGCTGATTTCCATGAACGAGATGCCAAACCACGATGACGGCTGCGTCGTTCGGTTGGCCAACAGCCCGACCTGGTCGAGGCGGATTGATTGACTGTCTTTTGATTTTCAACCCCGCGGGGCCTCGCCCCGCATGGGGCGGGCCCCGCAAACCACTGGAGATTGAATCATGAACGTTGCATCCCCATCCGTGCGCGTATTGGAGTCCGCCTCTTCCTTGCGGATTGCCCTCAGTGACGATCACAAGGTCAGTACCGTTGCGTTGGACCTTGTCCGCGCTGCGGCCGAGTTTCAACATCGGCAAGTGCGCGGTGAAGACACGTCGGGCTTGATCGCCGAGCTCAGCGAGCGCTTCAAGATCGACCCTCGCGTGGCGCAGGCGTTGCTGGCTGGCCAAGTGAAGGCCGAGGTCGACGGCGACCACCTGGTTGTTTGCGCGACCTTACCCGCCGACGTCGAGCAGTCGCTGCCAGCCCGCCCGCGTGCCTGCTTACGTTCCATGGCCACCAACGTGGGGCCAGAAGAACGCGCAAGGCGCATGCAGTCGGTCATGCTGTTCCATACCGCGTCTCGCGGAGTGAGCGAGCAAGGCGGTGACTCGCCAAGCCAGCTCATGGAATTCCTTTGTGACCTTCGCCATTGGTGTGATGAACGGATGGTCGACCTCTACAAGGGGCTCGACCAGTCGTACATCCGCTACATGCACAACAAGTACCGCGGCCGGACACCCAACGACCGCCCCTGAGCTTTCAGCAACCACCCCCGCAGGGAGTCCCTCCCTCGGGGGGATTCCTTGCGGATCTCTTTTAAGGAGGCCGCATGGCTTTGATCTTTTCGCGCATCGCGCACAACTTCATCAAGTCGGGGTATTACCCGACCGACGAAGTGACCCTTCAACGCATCGTGAATGCAATCGTTCCGGCCGGCTCGACGGCACGAATTCTCGACCCGTGTTGCGGTGAGGGCACGGCCTTGGCGGAACTGCAGCACGAGCTGCAGGAGCAAGGGACGTCGGTCGAGTCGCTCGGAATCGAGTTCGATCAAGAGCGCGCCTGGCATGCCAAACAGATGCTCAGCCGCGCGATCCACAGCGACATGCACGACGTCGTCATCAGTCCACGCAGCATCGGCTTGCTGTTCTTGAATCCGCCCTACGGGTACGGTGTCGCCGACAAAGCGAACACCGGCGACTCGGAGACCGCCGAGCGCATGGAGAAGGCATTCCTGCGCAAGACAACGCCGTTGCTTGTTCAGCGCGGCGTGCTGGTGTACATCGTGCCGCACTACGTGCTCGATGCCGAGCTCGCCACGTTCCTGGCGCGCAACTACCGTGACTTGCGCGTCTACATGGCACCCGAGCAGCAGTTCAAGCAGTGCGTGATCTTCGGCATCAAGGATCGGCCGCGGCACCCGCCCCAGGCGGTGCTCGACGAGTTCGCGAAGATGCGTGCCGGCGAGTTGGCCGAGCAGGTCCTGCCCGAAGTGTGGAGCGACGAGCCATACAGAGTGCCGGCAGCGGTGGACGACAATGACTTCCGCTTCCACGCTGTTCGAATGGATCCTGCGCAGCTTGCCGACGAGTTGAGTCGCTACGAACGCTCCACGCTGTGGGACGGTTTCGAACACTTCTTCGGACAGTGCGCCCGCGAACATCGCCGGCCTCTTCGCGACATGTCGCAGTGGCATCTGGCGCTGGCCTTGGCGGCCGGCCAGGTCACCGGCGTCGTCAAATCGCCCGCCGGGCGTGTGTTGCTGATCAAGGGCGACACGCACAAGCAGAAGCACCAGGCCAAGGTCATAGAAACCGACGCGGACGGCGGCATCACGGAGATCGTGACGATGACCGACAAGTTCGTTCCCGTGATCAATGCGATCGAGTTCACGCCGGGCCCGCAGCTCGGACAGATCGTGACGATCCGTTGAGAGAACACGCCGGCGCTGCCGACGGCGTTCCTCGGCCTTCGGGCCGGGGCATGCGCGATCAACCAAGAGGGAACCAAGAATGGTTGATCGCGCATGCCCTTGGGCTTACAGTTGGAGCATCCGTGTCGTTGGCTGATCGACCTGAAAAGTCAGCCACCTTTCGCAGCGCGTCAACTCCTGCAACGCGCACGCCTCGCAAGAGGCCGGAGTTTCTGTAATGTTTGTCAAACCCGATCGGGAAGATTGCTTCCCGATCCCCGCCAAGGGTTCGACGCGATCTCCCGTTCACATTTTGGAGATCGCCCATGAACAAAACTTCTCAACCCAATACGCGAGCCACCTCGGTCTTCGAGGAGCTGAGTCGTACTGATCTCACGCAGTGGCAAGGTGTCGTCAGCCGCGTGAAGGATCCGGTGACTGCACGACTCGTCGTGCAGTACTTGGACGCCTTTCCGCAACTGAAGGAGAACCGTGCAGGCGTGTACCTCGCGGCGTGTGAGACGGTCCAGCGAGACCGAATCCGCTTCGCGAAGTCCTACCGCAAGGGCCGAATGGCCGCGGCGGTCCTGACGTCCTTGATGAAGCTGGGCAAGGCCATCCTTGGTCTGGCCCGCGCAGTCAAGGCACAGGCCGTCATCGCTGAATGTCCGCAGGTTCCTGCTGCGGGCAAGGCACCGGCGTCGGTCTCGCATGTCGAGCCGACACGCGTCTGCGATCGCATGGTGTTCCCAGTGATCGTTGATCCCTTCGCCGCCCAGGCTCCGCTGGTCCACTGATGCAACTCGACCAACCCATCCCGCCTCGCGTGGGATGGGCGAGTCACTTCGCCCACTTCGAAAGGAGTTCAGATGGGACAGAAGACCTACACCATTCGCTGCACCGTGTCGTGCGACGCCTGCCAAGGCAGCGGCCGCGTGACGAACCCCGTCTGGCAGCGTTTCTTCGTGGAAACGCGCGACCAGAAAGATCCCGACGAAGAGGCATGGGCACGAGCCAATGGCTTGAGCTCGGCCGTGGAAATCGGACACGAGGAAGACTGGTGCAACGCGTGCGAAGGCGACGGGCAGGTGGTCCGCGACGTATCCCTGTGGGATGCGCTCACGGATCTCGGCGTGACGCTTCGGGTACGCAATTGAAGGAGAGGTGCAACATGCTTGACGACGTCACCGTTGCAATCGACCGCCCCGGATTGCCCGCGGGCTGCGGCAAACTTGTCTGGGACTACTGCCACTTGGCACTGCCCCTGCAGGTCATGAGACAGAACACGTGGACTCCGTTCTACATCGGCACATGGGACCCAGATAGTTTGACTTGTTCCCAAGAGTCCGAGCAGACCTACCCGACGCACGAAGAAGCGGACCAGGCCCTGAAGTCGGGCAACTGGACCCAACGTCGCCGGCCCTGAGCCGGAACGACCTCTACTCAACCGACCACCCTTCGGGGTGGTCATCTCTTCGCAAGGCAGGCGCATCGCCTTCCTTGCAACAAGCCAACCCGGCGGACTTCCGCGCCGGTCAGGCCGCGATAGTCCGCCTCCTTTTCAGGAGAGCAGGATGTTCCGAGTTCAAGAGTTCCCCGATGTCATCGCGGACGCATGTCTGCGTGACAGCGAAGGGCGGTTTCTCTTTTTGTCCATCTACGGTCGCGACAACGCGACCTTGCAGTTTCTGTCCGCGATGGAGTTGCCGCGCGCCGAGCAAGGTGTTGACCGGTTTCACCTGGTGGACAGCGAGGGCCAGGCGCACGCTGTCGACGTCGGCGGCACCGACCGGCTCACCAAGCACAGCGGCCGCTTGCCTCGTCAGAACATCTTCGGTCCCGTCAGTCACCTGTGGGTGTTTGACACCTCGTTGGCCAAGCCCGACCTGGCAAACCGGCACGCCTGGGTGCTTCGTCGCGCGGCTCAGCCGCTCGATGAGTCACAACGCGCGCAACTGCTGAATCAAACCTGGGAAACCGTGAAGACCTTGTCTGCGGTTCCCTTGCTCGATGACTGGCGTGAGCCGGTCATGGAATTCGCGTTGACAGCCGGCATGGTCCGACTGATCGACGATCGGATCTACCCACCTCTTGGCCCCATTGCGGGGGCGCGGGTGGCGCTGGGGCAGCACTTTCTGCCTCGGCTGAGCCAGCTGGTGGCCGCAGGACAACTGCGGCTGCCGGCTCAGGTCGCGGCGTCGCCAACGACGCCGCTGGCGCTCGCCATGGCGTGAGCACCTCCTCCTAACTTCATCTCTTCACCAACCCGCGGGGATCTGCCCACGGGGGCGATCTCCGCATCCTCATGGAGATCCATCACATGAATGCAGTCGTCGACATGCCGGCGCCGCCGGCGGACGTGCTCGAAGCGTCAACCAACGCCGGCCCGATTAACCTGGTCGATTTCATCAACGAGTTCGGCGCCGGACTATTGCAACAGGTGCGCAGTCAGAACCCGCCGATCTACGACGGCAAGCAGTTGCCGACGCGCAATGCCGTCATGGATGCGCTCAAACGCAAGCCGTTCGAGGCGCAACGCGACGCGATTCACGCGCTGGCCACCTCGCTGCTTGACCACGACGGTCCTGCCGCAGTGCTCAACGCCGAGATGGGCACAGGCAAGACGATGATGGCCATCTGTCTGGCCGCCATCGCCATCGCGGAAGGACTGCGCCGCGTCCTTGTCATCTCTCCGCCCCACCTGGTCTACAAGTGGCGGCGCGAGATCAAAGAAACGGTGCCGGGCGCACGCGTGTGGATCCTCAACGGGCCCGACACGCTGCGAAAGCTGCTCGCGTTGCGCGCGGCGCTGGGTGCACCTCCTTCGAACGAGCCCGAGTTCTTCATCCTCGGCCGTGTGCGCATGCGCATGGGCTTTCATTGGCGGCCGGCGTTCAATGTCCGAAAGGGCATCGACCGCGGTATTGATGGCAGCGTCCAGCGTGTCGAATACGCCTGTTGCCCTCGGTGCGGCACGACGATCAGTCGACCCGACGCCGATGGTCATCCACTGCCGGTATCGGTGGTGCTGGCCACGGCCATGCTGTCCGACAAGCGCGGCGCCTGTGAGAAGTGCGGCGAAGCACTGTGGACCTTGATCCGCCCGGGCAGGCCCGCGCGATCGTTCAAGGACCTGGTGCTCGATGCGTTGCAACAGATGCCGACGATCGGTGAGAAGACGGCTCAGCGCCTCGTGAATACCTTCGGCGAGGACCTCTTGGGATCGATGCTCGGCGACAACGTCTACGAGTTCCTGTACCTCATGGACGAGCAGGGCAAGCTGGTTTTCGGCGATCGGCAAGCGAATCGAATGGAACGGGCGCTGGCCAACTTCGAGTTTTCATTCGGAGAGGGCGGCTACCAGCCCACCGAGTACGTCAAGCGGTACTTGCCGCAGGACTACTTCGGGCTTTTGATCGTCGATGAAGGCCACGAGTACAAGAACGAAGGCTCTGCCCAGGGGCAGGCGATGGGGGTGCTGGCACGCAAGTGCCGCAAGGCGCTCCTGTTGACCGGCACGCTGATGGGGGGTTATGCCGACGACCTGTTTCACCTGCTGTGGCGTCTGGATCCGCGCAGCATGATCCAAGACGGCTTCCGCCCAAGCAAGCGCGGCAGCATGGCCAGTGCAACGATGAGCTTCATGCGCGAGCATGGGGTGATCAAGGACATCTACAAGGAGTCCTCGAAGAAGTCGCACCGTACCTCCAAAGGCAACCACGTCACGCATCGCGTGTCAAAAGCGCCCGGGTTCGGACCCAAGGGCATTCTTCGCTACGTCCTGCCGATCACGGTCTTCCTCAAGCTCAAGGACATCGGCCAGAAGGTGCTCCCGCCGTACAGGGAGTACTTCACCTCCATCAAGATGACCGAGGAGCAGCAGGTGGCCTATGACAAGTTGGCGAGCGTGCTGGTCAAGGAATTGAAGAACGCTCTGAGGCTGGGTGACAACAGCCTTCTCGGTGTGGTGCTCAACGTGCTGCTGGCCTGGCCGGACTGTAGCTTTCGTGACGAGTCGGTTTGCCATCCGCACACACGCCGGATGCTGGCCTTCCAACGCGCAGTCTTCCACGAAGGCGTTCCGACGCCGAAAGAGGTGGATCTGCTGGAGCTTTGCCGCAAGCAGAAGGCGCGCGGGCGCCGTGTGCTCGTGTACTCCGTCTACAGCGGAACACGCGACACGACGGCGCGCCTTAAAGCGATGCTTGATGAGCAAGGTTTCAAGACTGCAGTCCTGCGCGCCAGCGTGGATGCTTCGCGTCGAGAAGACTGGGTCGCCGAACAGGTCGACCGTGGCATTGACGTGATGATCTGCAACCCCGAACTCGTGAAGACGGGTCTCGACTTGCTCGAGTTTCCGACGATCGTGTTCATGCAGTCGGGCTTCAACGTATACACCGTTCAGCAAGCCGCCCGGCGCTCCTGGCGCATCGGGCAGAAGGTCGACGTCGAGGTTCACTTCCTCGGCTACGAAGGCAGCGCACAGATGGAGTGCCTGCGGTTGATGGCCAAGAAGATCGCCGTGTCCCAGTCGACGTCGGGTGATATGCCCGATTCCGGCCTGGAGATTTTGAACGACGCAGGCGACAGCATTGAGGTCGCCCTGGCCAAGAAATTGATGGCCTGACCAAACCGCCACGTAATCCAACGTGGTCACCGGCAGTAGGCCGGTCAAAAGCCGCGCACTGAGAAGTGCGCTTCATTCCCCCCGACGGGTCGTCCATGCGCCCCGATGGGGCCGGGGCACCCGACATTCACTCAAAGGAGAAGTCAACATGCTTCGTGTTGAAGATGTCACCGTGCCCTACGGCAATTGGAGTCCCGAAGAAAGCGAGATCCTCGGCCGCGCGATGTCGGTGCTGAACAGGCGACTGCGCGGTCCCGTGCTCAGCAGTCCCGATGTATTCAAGCAATACCTGCGGCTTCGCATCGGAGGCCTTGGCTACGAGGTGTTCGGCTTGGTGTTTCTCGACGCCCAGCACGCAGTCATCGCGATCGAAGAGATGTTCCGCGGCACGCTCACGCAAACCACGGTGCATCCACGAGAGGTGGTGATGCGGGCTTTGCATCACAACTGCGCCGCTTGTGTCGCGTTTCATAACCATCCATCGGGTCACTGCGATCCGTCGAGTGCAGACGAGTTAATCACGGCCCACTTGAAGCGAGCCCTTGATCTCGTCGACGTGAAACTACTAGACCACTTCGTGGTTTCCGCCGAGTCTGCCGTGTCGTTCGCTCAGCGCGGGCTGATCTAGACCCGTTCATCAACCCAAGGAGGCGCCGGGGTGGGCGCTCTCCATCACTTCATTGGAGAAAAACATGTACCAACCCAACGAATGCGAACTGAGCACGACCCTCGCCGCGCTGCGCCTGTGGCAGCGTGTCGGCGCGGTGCTCGACGTAGCTGAAAACGTCGTCGCAAGCGCCGGTGATTTCTGGCCGTTGCAGCCCAACGAAATAGAAGCTCTGCGCGAGCGTCTTGCAAATGCTGCCGAGCCGCCCGCTGACGAAGTCTTCGCTGTTCTGGAGCACGGGGAACTGGGCATCGCGGTGACTGTTCACCGCACGCGGCAAGCGGCAGAGAAAACGTTGCGCAAGGCCTTGAGCGAGTACGAGAGCGCTGGCGAGCCCGTGTTCACGTCGGGGCAAATCGATCGCCATATCGCTTCTCTCGCTACTGCACATGAGCGAGGCGACTGCGAAAGGATTGAGGTCCTGGATCGGGCCAGCCTGTGGATTGACGTGTGCGAGCTGCATGCATGAGCGCTGTCGCGGATGTTGAATGGAATCGAGAAGACAGCAATGCGGCCAGCGCCGAAGGGTGGGATCTCATCGACGCAGGTGGACTCCTGCAGGTCCAGCATGTCGACGAGGCGGACGTCCTCGTCGACGACGCCGCGGCCTGGTACATCATCCTCGCCGGCACGTTGCCGCATCACGAAAAGGTGCGATCGATTCTTCGAAAGACGGCTCCCATCGAGTGGGAACACATGCTGCAGTACGCGGACAACAAGTGCATCGACGTCGCTCTGTCGCGCGCTGAGTTGGACGCGCTCTTGGCATTTCGTTCTCTTCACGGCCGCGCGTGGAAGTCCGCGCTGTGGCGGTGCTGGGAGCGATCCACCTATCCCATGCTGGCGAACACCCATGCCGCGTCGTTGCAGTTGCTTCGCAACACGCGCGGCCCTGAGTGGCTCAAACGAGTGAGCAGTCGCGAGCTGTTCGGCTCGTAACTCCGTTGGCCCGGGACCGGCGTACCGCCGGACCGGGTCAACACATTGATCAGGGGGCAATCCGCGAACCCCAAGCACCAGAAACCCCGAAGGGACTATCGCCAGCCCTTCGGGGTTGGTGTCAACCGATCAATCCATTGAAAGGGCAACACTGGCTATCGCGTGGAGCGCTTTGATTCCTGCGTTCAGGTGCCCACTTTGAGGGGATGGAGCGAGGCAATGTTCACCCACTCCCATTGACAGGCGTGTGATGTCTTCAGGCCAATCCGAGTCTGTCGCGAACGCTATTGATCGCCCTGCGGTGCTTGCACACCTCGGAGAGGCCTTCCCATGCCGGCTCGGCCGGCGATCATGATCGCTATCATTCTCAGCTACCACCGGGATTGGTGACTTGCCTGTCCCAGCACCAACCGGATCGTCAACTCTGGCACTGCAAAGGCGGCGGGCAATGCGGCGATTTTCCAAGGAGATCACCGAGCTGCGCGCATTGGGTTTCGCAGAAAGACTTCCCATGGAGCATCATCCTCTGCGCAGAGCATCGTCGCTCGTCTTGAGTCAGGTCGTATCGGCGTCGCAGTGGAGTTCTGTGCTCGGAGGCTCCGTCGATGAGGGCCGATGATCTCCGTCAGGCCATCAGATTGTCCTTGCTGGGCTTCTGCCGCACCGCCGGGTGCGCGAGTTGCTCCCTGTGAGATTCGATGAGAACCGCGGATCGTTTCCCGTAACCGCTGGCTTCTTTCTGTTCTGGAAGAAGGCCGGGTAAAGCAGGGCATCACACTGCGACGCAGCCATCCACGCGGTCCCAGGCGTTGCGGTCATAAGTGACCGCTGCGCATCCGTGACCAGATTCAGCAAGCAATTGCTTGGCCACTGACTTTTGGGGCGACATCGTAGTGTCCTTTCGCGAGTACTCGATTACTGGCAGATCAAACAGAGCCTTCACGGGGCGTCTCAGCTGCTTCACGTCAATCGGTTATGACCGTGGGGGATCTGACGTCACCGCGGCAAAGCACATCGCTGGCATGCGCTCGTGGTTGGAATCGCCGCGCATGTCGGCGTGTCTTGGTATCGAGCGTTGGCAGCGCCGTCCGCACGCGATACCGGGTCGACAGTCCGAATGGGCGGCACGCAGGACCGCTTCTGTCGAAGCAAGCCCCCATCCTGCCTCCCCCATCGCGTTGAGATAGTTGAGGAACTGCTTGCTCTCGAAACCGCACACCACAATGTCAGTGTGCCCGCGTGGATGCGCTCAAGGGCGGGTCGCAGTGGCCTATCGGGGCCATCGTCGCTTTGTTGGGGTCCGACGTTAGCGTTGAGCTGAACGTTGACGCATTGGATCAGCCGTTTGAAACGACAGGTACTCGCGCGCCGTGGCAATGGTCCGATACAACCCTGCGGCAAGTGTCGAGCCCGGTGCGTCCTAGCCTCAGACGCGCGAGCCTCGACTCACTTCGGTGGTGCATCTCCAAAGTTCTGCAGACAACATCTTTCGCGTAGCACCAATTTCACGAAAATGGACGACAACCTTCATCTTGTGCTTCCGATAAACAGTAAGGCAACAAGCAACGAAGAGCTCCCATAGTGGGTGTGTTTATCTCGTAGCCGCTGTCCCTTCGGGAGGAATCTCAAGTGAGTCGCTGTGGTCCTCGGTGGTGGCGCGGCCATATGCGGTCGGTCAGGAATACCGAGTAAGCCGTCAGGGGGCGCCTGCCGGAAGAACGGAACAATCAAGGGAGAGACATTTTGATTTCATTGCTGCATACGGCCGATTGGCAGATCGGTCGGATGTTTTCGCAGTTCGAGTCTGACGACGCCGCCGCACTATTCGAGGCGCGCTTCGGGACTGTGGAGCGCTTGGCGTCGATCGCCACGGAGCGCAACGTCGACGCAGTACTCGTGGCCGGTGATGTGTTTGATGCCCAGACCGTTGCCGACAAGACTCTCCGGCGGCTCTTCAATGCAATGCAGGGCTTCGCAGGTACATGGGTGCTGATGCCTGGCAATCACGATGCTGCGCTGGCGGAGTCGGTCTGGACTCGAGCTCGTCGCATAGAAGCCATTCCTGACAACGTTCTCATTTGTCTGGAGCCCAAGCCCATTGTCCTGAAGGAAAAGTTCACCCTGCTGCCAGCGCCGCTTACCCAGCGTCACACGTATAGCGATCTCACCGACTGGTTCGGCACAGTTCCCAGCAACGATGGCTTGCCGCGCATTGGCCTCGCGTACGGGTGCGTGCAAGGCATCCTTCCTGGTGATATTGACTCGGCGAATCCGATTGCCGCCGGCAGAGCTCAAGATACGGAACTGGCCTATCTCGCCCTAGGCGACTGGCACGGTACGAAGCGTGTCGACGACAGGACCTGGTATGCCGGCACACCGGAGTCGGACCGGTTCAAGGACAACGACTCGGGCCACGCGCTTTTGGTTTCCATCGCGGCTGCGGGGGCCTTGCCCGTTGTCGAGGCTGTGCGAACAGGGAAGTTCAGCTGGCGTCAGGTGGAACTGCAGATGGCTGTCGACTCGGACGTTGACGGTCTTGTGGACACCTTGAATTCGGTGAGCAGCGACGATGTGCTGCAGGTGCACGTCTCTGGGACTTGTAATTTGGCAGGACATCGCAGGCTCACCGCCGCGCTAGGCGCAGCTGGTGCCAAGGCGCGCGCCGTGGTCTGGGACAGCGTTGCGTTGAGGCTGGAGCCGACCGAGGAAGACATTCAGGCGTTGCACGCCGATGGCTTTGTGGGCGAGGTGTTGCAAGGGCTTCGAGCAGAGCAGAGTGACAGCGAGCCCGAGGTTGCGCGAGACGCAATTCTTGCGCTGGCCCGAGTCCTTGACAGCCAGCGCTCTCGCACGGGAGCGGCTGCATGAAACTCAAACGTCTGCGTATCGAAAACTTCAAGCGGTTTCGAGCGCCGCTGGAACTGAGCGGCCTCGCCGATGGCCTGAACCTCTTTGTTGCTCCTAACGAGTCTGGCAAGTCCACCGTGGCCGAGGCTGTACGCGCGGCATTCTTCGAACGGCACAAGTCGAGGTCCGTTGGTTCGTTGCTGCCGTGGAGCGACAGCTCGACTACACCAACAGTGGAGATCGAGTTCGAACTCGGCGGAAAGTCCGCTCGACTCACGAAGGCGTTCTTGAGCAAAAAGCGCTGCGAGCTAAGCATCGATGGCAAGTCACTGGACGCAACGGCCGCAGAAGACCATCTTGGCGGGCTGCTGGGGTTTGGCTTTGCCGGCAAGGGCGCCAATTCGCCAGAACACATGGGAATTCCGGGGCTCCTGTGGATCAAGCAAGGAACATCGCACGAAATCTCTAAAGTGGTGAGTTTTGCCAGCGATCATTTACGAAACGCCTTAGGAGGCTCGCTGGGAGAACTGACGGCGACCAGTGGGGACGCTGTCATCAAGACCGTTGAGGCGGAGCGCAACGAACTTCTTACCCCGTCCACTGGGGCTCCGCGTGGGCCCTTCTTGGAGGCTATTAACCGACGGTCGGCGCTTGAGACTGAGCTGGAAGCTTTACGCAAGGACATCGAAGCCTATCGGACCAGTGTCGATCGCCTCGAAGGCTTGCGTCTCGACCACAAGCGTGACGATATCGCGCGTCCCTGGACAGTGTTGCGTGAACAGCTGGCGACCGCGCAGATGCGGCTGGACGAAGCCAAGGGGCTGTCTGAGAAGAAGGCCGCGCAGGATGCTGTCTTGAAGCAGGCCACACTCCACGTCGGCGCCCTACGCGGTCAACTTCAAGCTATGGAGCGAGACGAGGAGGCCCTCGGGCTGCGCGAGACGAACCTGGGGGCCGCTCAGGAGTGTCTGCGCATGGCACAGAGTCAGCTTCAGGCTTGGGAGCCGCGTCTGGCGGCCGCTGTGGAAGCCGACGTCAGGGCGCGGGGGCGGTTGCATGCAACGCGCCAGACAGCCGCGTACGTCGCGCAAGCAAGGACGGTTGCAGGCCTGACAACGCATGTAGCCGCGATCGAGCAGAGCCGAGGCAAGGCTCAAGTCGAGCAAGACAAATTAACGCAACTACAGACTGATGCTCAGGCTCTTGCCATGCCCGCCGGTGAGCTAAAGCGGTTGCGTGACTGCAGCGAAGCACTCCGTGCCGCACAAGCGAGGCTGGACGCCGCCTCCACGGCTCTGGAGTTCGAGTTGCTGCCGAGTGCGAAGGTGTGGATGGCTGAGGCAGAGGTGAGAGGGTCCAAACGCCTGACCGTCGTCGCCCGCACCGCCATAGACATCGAGGGCGTCGGCCGCATCTCCGTCTTGCCGGGGGGCGAAGACCTCGAGAGCCTTGCTAGCGATCGCGACCGCGAGCGAGATAAGCATGCGTCCATCCTGCAGCTTCTGGGCGTCACGAGCCTGGCTGCCGCCGACGAGCGGGAACGGCTGCAGGCTCAGCGTGCGGCCGAGGCGAAGGCCTCGGCCGAAGTGCTTGCCGCCCATGCTCCGAAGGGGCTCGCCGCGCTGGTCGCGGAAGTGGGGGCGCAAACCGCGAAACTCACCGAAGCCAGAATCTTGCTTGAGGCAATGGTGGCCCCCACCGATGCCGAAGCTTCGGTGCTGACTGTGTCGCAAGCGGAGTCAGAGGAGTCGGCCGCGCGGGCAGCCCTTGCTGGCGCGTCCTTGGAGCTGAACGAAGCGAAACTCGCCGCCAGCGAAGCGAGCGCCAAGGTCAAGGCGGCAGAAGAAGAACTTGCGGCGGTTAAGGCGACACTAAGCGACCTGCGCCGAGCGGAGATGAAGGCCGAAACGAGTCAGGCGCTGACCGATGCGTTGGCGCATCAGACAACGGCCCAAAGCAGAGCAGCTGAACTCACCGGCCAGCTACAGACGGTCAATCTACCGGTGCTGCAGCAGGATGTCGAAAGGCTTGACCGGAGTGCAAAGCAAGTAGAAGCCGCGCACGCGCAGCGTGCTTCAGACATCACTCGACTTGAGGCAGACCTTGAGGCAAAGGGGGCTCTTGGGTTGGAGGAGGTGGCCGCTGAAAAGCAACGAGAGTTCGAGCAAGTAGATCGGCGGCGCGCTGAGCTCGATCGCCGGGCGAAGGCGTTGGACCACTTGCTGAAGCTGCTCACTGAAAAGCGCTTGGCACTCGCGCGGCGTCTGCGGGCGCCGCTCCAAAAGCACCTCAACCACTATCTGCAGATCTTGTTCCCAGGGGCAAGCATCGAAGTGAGCGAGGATCTCTTGCCCGGTCTCATCACGAGGGAGGGTTCCAACGGTGCCGAAAGCGGAGAGTTCGAGGATCTGAGCGTCGGAGCCAGAGAGCAAATGGGTGTGGTGGCGCGGCTCGCCTACGCCGACCTACTCAAGGCAGCGGGAAAGCCTACGTTGCTCATCCTTGATGACGCGCTCGTGCACACCGACGAGAAACGCCTCGGGCAGATGAAGCGCGTGCTCTATGACGCGGCGGCCCGTCACCAGATTCTGATTTTCAGCTGCCACGCACAGGCGTGGAGTGACTTGGGTGTTGCGCCCCGCAGCCTCGGATAGTCGACCGCCTTGTAGAGGACAACTGTGACTGATCGCAGCGCTTCGGCAACCATCGCTGTCGATCGCGAGGCCCAATCCGCAAGCGCCACCGCGCCTACGCCTACCTGCAAACCATGCCCCATGCCAAGGGAGAAGCCTCAGATGCGTTTAAAGAACGTCGCGATCAAGAATTTCCGCCTGCTGCAGGACGTTAGCCTGGTGCTGGAAGGTCGGACCACGGTGGTGGTTGGCCGAAACAATAGCGGCAAGACATCTCTCACAGAGGTGATGAGACGTGTCCTTGAGGACGGAAGCCCGACATTCCGACTTGAGGATTTCTCGTTTGGCACGCACCAGGCGTTCTGGGATGCCTTGAAATCGTCCCTCCAAGGGGCAGATGACGATGTGGTTCGGCAAGCCTTGCCAACCATCGAGATCAGGCTGACCTTTGAATACACGGTCGACGAGCCGCTTGGGACGCTCAGCGAGTTTGTCATCGACCTCGATCCGAACTGCACTGAGGCCCTGATCGTAGCAAGCTACGGGCTGAAGGATGGCAAGGTGAAGGATCTGTTCGCAGGGCTAAGCGTTCCTGATGCCACCGCGACGGACGAGCAAGTTGACTCAGCCAAGGTCGCTTGCTTCAAATCTCTGCGCGATCGCATCACCCAACTGTTTGGGATGACCTTTGCTGTCATCGATCCCAACGACTCTGGAAACACCAAACTCATTGAAGGCACGGCACTCCGCAGGCTCTGCGGCAGCGGCTTCATCGGCGCGCAGCGTGGTCTCGACGATGTCAGCCAGAAGGACCGGGTCGTAATTGGCAAGGTTTTGGAGAACCTGTTTGCGACGGCCAAGAACAACGCCGCCGATGCTGATGGGCACGGCATCGCCGGAGAGCTTGAGCTTGCCGTCGCCGCCATTCAGGACAAGATTGGCGTGGACTTCAACGTCAAGCTCGATGCTTTGCTGCCGGCTTTGTCGCTTTTTGGCTATCCCAGCCTTGGAGATCAGCAAATGCTCAGGACGGAAACCGCGCTGGACGTCAGCCGCCTGCTGACCAATCACACCAAGGTTCGCTACACCGGCGTGAACGGTGTGAATCTTCCGGAGGGCTACAACGGCCTGGGAACGCGCAATCTGATTCTCATCCTGCTGCAGCTCCGCGAATTCTTCAAGGGCTATGCCGCAGCCGAGCCGCGCCCGGGAACCCAGGTGATTTTCATCGAGGAGCCGGAGGTTCACCTTCATCCACAGATGCAGGAAGTCTTCATCCGAAAGCTGTCAGAGATTGCGGCGGCATTCACTGCGGAGTTAAGCAGCCCGTGGCCCGTGCAGTTCGTCGTGTCGACCCACTCATCGCACCTGGCAAATGAAGCCCACTTCGAGTCGATTCGATACTTCTTGGCCAAGCCAGGAACGGACGGTGAACCTTCGCAGACGGTGGTCAAGGACCTGCGTAAGGGTCTGGCCGGCATGGAAGAGCCTGACCGAGGCTTCTTGCACCAGTACATGACGCTGACCCGCTGCGACCTCTTCTTCGCGGACAAGGCTGTGTTGATCGAGGGGACCACGGAGCGGTTGCTACTGCCGCGCATGATCAAGATGCTCGATGCGGGCATGGCTGATGGGAAGGATGGGAAGAAGCTGGGGAGCCAGTACCTGTCAGTGATTGAGATTGGCGGCGCGTACGCACACATCTTTTTCGACCTGTTGAAATTCCTGGAAGTCAGGACTCTGGTCATTACCGATATCGATGCCGTCAAGTCGAATGGAGCAGGGAGTTATGAGAAGTGCGAAGTGCGCCACGGCGAGCGCACCAGCAATGCCTGCTTGAAAGCATGGTTCAAGGCCGACGTCACGAAGGCAGAACTCTTGGCCGCGACCGACGAGGCGAAGATCTACGTCACGCGTCGGGTGGCGTTCCAGCAGCCTGAAGTGGTCGGTGGGCCATGTGGGCGCAGCTTTGAAGACGCCTTCATGCTGGCCAATGCAGCGCTCTTCCCGTTCGATGGTCCCGGAGATGCGGAACGGGAGACCCAGGCCTGGGAGGCCGCCGGCAACGTCAAGAAGTCGGACTTCGCACTGAAATACGCTTTGGCCGAAGACGTGTGGAGGACTCCGCGCTACATCGCCGAAGGGCTGGCCTGGCTCGCCGAGGACGGTGCACCACCGCCAGCAGGCGCCGGTGCAGGGGCGACCGGAGCAACGCCATGACTGGGGGGGCGAATCCGAGCGCCGCGCTACTTGCAGCGCAGGCGGCCGACGACCAAGTCGCGGCCCGCATCGCTGACGGCGAGAGCTTTTTGCTTGAGGCAGGGGCCGGAGCCGGCAAGACCTACTCCCTCGTCGAGACCCTCAAGTCACTGATTGCCTCACACGGGGCCAAGCTGCGACAGCGCGGGCAGCAGATTGCCTGCATCACCTACACCAATGCAGCCACCGCGGTGATCAACAGTCGGATCGATGGCAACCCGGTCGTCCTGACCGACACCATCCACGCATTCTGCTGGTCGCTGGTCAAGGACTTCCATGGTGTGCTGCGCCAGCTCGTTCCCACACTGGCCAAATGGCCAGAGCGTTTGGCGGACTCGCAGATTGCGATGGCGGGCCAGCGCGTGGAGTACGAGCTGGGCTATCGCCGCATTACTGACACAACGATTTCGCTTCATCACGACGACGTCTTATCCATCGCTGCGACGCTGCTGGCGCGACCGAAGTTTCAAGCCGTGCTCGCGGACCGATTCCCATTCGTGCTCATCGACGAGTACCAAGACACCAACGTGGGCATCATGGACGCCATCAAGGAGAACCTGATTGGTCGGCCAGGGGGGCCTCTGGTTGGTCTATTCGGCGACCACTGGCAACGTATCTATGACGACACCTGCGGTCACGTTGTCGATCCTGATCTGAAGGAAATCGGCAAGAAGGCGAATTTCCGCTCCGCGACGTCCATCGTCAAAGTGCTCAATGCCATGAGGCCGGAGTTGCCTCAGGCTGTCTACGACGAGCAGTTTATTGGCTCTGCTGTCGCGTACCACACCAACGGTTGGGTAGGGCAGCGTCGGCCAGGGACCGGAGGTGGCCATTGGAAGGGCGATCTTCCTGCAGACCAGGCCCACCGGTTCCTAGAGGCGATGATGGCTAAGCTGGCAGACGATGGCTGGGAATTCTCGGCGGACAAGACCAAGATCCTTATGCTGACGCACAACGTGCTGGCGAACGAGCAGGGCTACTCCAACCTCGCAAGAGTTTTTCCATACACGGACCTGTTCATCAAGAAGCAGGACGACTACATTGGGTTCTTCGTTGATCGGTTGGAGCCGGCGTGCGACGCGTTTGTCCGCAAGCGCTACGGCGAGATGTTTGAACTGCTGGGCAGCGCTGCGCCACGCTTCGAGTCGCACCAGGCCAAGCTGAAGTGGGCCACGTCGATGGCCGAACTTGTGGCGCTCAGGGAAACAGCAACCGTAGGGGACGTCGTTGCCCACATCGGCACCGGAGGCTACATTCGACTGCCTGATCAGATCCTCAGGCGAGAGAGGGACGCGAGCGAATTCGTGCCTCGAGACGGCGAAAGCGTCCCGGACCGGATCGAGCTCACAAGGAAACTGCGGAACGTCGCCTACGGCGAGGTGATTGCGCTCGACAAGTTCATCAATGGCCACACGCCATTCGCAACAAAACACAGCGTCAAGGGCGACCAATTCGAGAACGTCTTGGTGGTACTAGGTCGCGGCTGGAACGTCTACAACATCGGCCAGTACCTTGACTGGGTCGAAGTGGGTCAGGTTCCTGCGGACAAGCAGGATGCTTTCGAGCGATATCGCAACCTGTTCTACGTCGCCTGTTCACGACCCACCACGCGCTTGGCATTGCTTTTCACGCAGGAGCTTACGAACCAAGGAATCGCGACACTGCAGGCGTGGTTTGGCGACGAGTCGGTACATGCATTCCTTCCCTGACTGCGGAAAGTGGTCCACGTGCACCAGCCCAATATGTTCCTGCTCAGCTTCCCAACCCCGCGCGCGGGCCAAGCGTTCGCGAAGAAGCACTCGTTCCGGTATTGTCAACTTGTTGGCCCGCTACGAGCGGTGGGCGAGTATTTGAGCGATGAAGCGAGCTACCGAACACGCCGAGACCGGCGCCGACAAGCCGATCTCGTACGGCGGTCATCGATTCCCGCCGGAGGTGATCAGCTACGTCGTGTGGCTGTACTTTCGCTTCCCGCTGAGCTTGCGAATGGTCGAAGAGATGCTTGCTGCGCGCGGCATCGAGGCGAGCTACGAGACGGTGCGGCGCTGGTCGACGAAGTTCGGCCTGGGCATTGCTCGACGGATCCGAGTGAGTGCGCTGGCGCGTGGCGACAACTGGCACTTCGATGAGGTCGTCGTAACGATCAACGGCAAGAAGCATTGGCTGTGGCGAGCGGTCGACCAGCATGGCGCGGTGCTCGACGTGCTGGTGCAAAGCCGCCGCGACAAGCACGCGGCCAAGCGGCTCATGCGCGAGCTGTTGAAGAAGCACGGTCGCGCCCCGAGGGATCTGATTACCGACAAGCTCAAGAGCTACGCGGCGGCGAACAAGGATCTTGGGCTCGACGTCGATCATCGCCAGCACAAGGGACTGAACAACCGGGCCGAGAACTCACACCAGCCCACGCGCGTGCGTGACCTTGCCCTTGATCGACTTAGTCCATAGCCACTCGATTACGCGGTTTTCTTTGCCTGGCCCGCGTGCCAGTTTTCTTCGAACCTCATTGGGCTGATGTAGCCCAGCGTGGAGTGAAGTCGGCGATGGTTGTAGAACGCCAACCAGTCGATCACTTCGTCCATCGCTTGGCGCTGGGTGGCAAATTTCTTGCCGTACAACCTGCCCACTTTCAGGCTGCCCCACAGGCTCTCCGTGGGCGCATTGTCCCAGCAGTTTCCCTTGCGACTCATCGAGCTGCGCATGCCGTAGCTGGCGAGCGCAGCCTGGAACGAACCGCTGCAGTACTGGCTTCCCCGGTCCGAATGGAAGATCAACCCTGTCCCCGGATGCCGCCTGAACCACGCCATGCGCAACGCGTCCGTCACCAAGCTGGTCTGCATGCTCCAGCCCACCACTTGGCGGCTGAACAGGTCAATCACGCAGGCCAAGTACAGCCAGCCTTCATCGGTGGCAATGTAGGTGATGTCGCTGCTCCACACGCGATCAGGCTCGCTCGGCGTGAAGTCCCTGGCCAGGAGGTTTTCGGCCACTGGCAAGCTGTGTTTGCTGTCGGTGGTGACGACGAACTTCCGCTTGCCTCGGGCCTTGATGCCATGCGCTTTCATGAGCCGCTGAACGCGGTCCTTGCCCACGCGGATACCTCGCGCGAGCAACTCCTTCCATACCATTGGCCAGCCGTATTCGCCTTTGACTTCGACGTGAATGGCTCGAATGTGCGCCAGCAGCGCCTCGTTGCTGTGTCGCCCACTGGGCATTTTGGGCCGGTCTTGTGCGTGTCTGCGCTGGTGCTCGAAGTAGCCGCTGACACTGACGTTCAGAACCTCGCAGATCAGCGTGATCGGCCACATCGCTCGGAACAGAAAAATCCAGGCGTACTTCACAGCGATTCCCTCGCAAAGTACGCCGTCGCTTTTTTAGGATGTCGCGCTCCATCTTCACGCGTGCCAACTCGGCGCGCAGCCTCGCCAGCTCCATCTGCTCGGCACTCACCGGGCGTTCACCGGCACCTTGCAGCGCGCCCTTGTCGGCCAGCCGTACCCAGTTGCTCA
>Ga0136846_1219438_pt1 | contig 31188 bp, 25 predicted proteins | sample HopSoiMetagenom2_FD_96841 | JGI IMG/M metagenome (GOLD analysis project Ga0136846, IMG submission 96841) | Grasslands soil microbial communities from Hopland, California, USA - 2 Assembly 2016 (version 4) | ecosystem: Environmental > Terrestrial > Soil > Grasslands | place: USA: Hopland...
CAGGCCGGTCGTTCGAACGGAAATCGTGTCGGCCGTCAGTAGCCCGTTTTCGGCATGGACGATGACGGCCGCGGTATCGATCGGGAGATTCCGAATCGTCGACGAGTCGAGAAACAGCTGCAGGTCTCCCTCGCGCGGCATGCTGCCGAAGACGACGTTTGCGTCGAAGCGTCCGTTGATATCGGACTGTGGCATGCGCGCATTGACGGCAGCCAGGTTGAAGCGATGCACGTCTCCGTGCAGCTGGTGCACGGTGAGATGCTTGCCCATCCCAACCTGTCCCTGCAGCTGCACGTCGCCGATCGAGCCGCCGAGATCGGTCTCGAGCGACATCGCGTCGAAATTGCCGGCCGCGCGCACGTGGCCATTGACGGGCCCGCGCACGCCATACCCGGCGGCTCCGGCGAGCTGGAGATCGACGGTCCCGTGCTGCTGATCGGCGGTGATGCTGCCGTCGATCTGCGCGCGGATGCTGGAGGGCACGTGGAACGCCTGCAGCAATCGTTCGACTTCAACGCCCGCGACATCGAGCTTGCTGTTCTGCGCGTTCCACTGGTTGTCTTCGCCGAGCAGCGTCACGTGACCCTTCACGGTGCCGCCGGCTATCGTGAGATCGAGATTGCGGCCTTGCACCAGGACGGAGCCCGTTCGGAGCGACGTCGTACGCAGATCGCCCCGGAACCGCCACTCGGAGGGGATTTTCGCCCCCGAGACGAATCCCGCGATGTCGCCGGCCGCAAGCTCTTCGACGTGCGCGGTAGCGTCGAAACGTCGCCGGTCGGGCGCGGTGACGAGCCAGGCGTTCGCTGTCAGGCGCGAGCCGGGAAGCTGAATGGTACCCAGTGTGATAATGAGCGAGTCACCGTGCAGCTGCGCGTCGCCACGCAGCTGGTCGAGCTCCAGCTCGGGGCGAGTGAGAAACGCCTGCGCGGACGCAATTTCGAGCAGCGCCGCGCGCGCGAGATTGGGGCCCGCCGAGTAGTGCAGCAACGGCAGATTCAGGTTGACGCTCTGCAGCTGAACCGTGTCGAGCTGCTGCGCCTGCTCCGGCTGCGGGTTGGCGGGCTGGCGCCACACCGTCGCGATCACCGCGCCGTCCTGCAACGTGATGTCACGGATCGTTAAATCGATCTTGCTCCCTGGTGCCTGATCCTTGCCTTCTTCCTTTAAGAAGACCCGGAGAATCGAGTACTGCTCGCCGGGGTGGTCTTTGAGCAGCCGGACAATCGGTCGCTCCAGCGCGAGCGGTCCCAGCGTGTACTTTCCGTGCACCAAATCCCACAAGCTATAGCTCACCTTCAGCCGCTCCGCCTGCAGCACGATCTGCCCTTCGGGGTCCCGCAGCGTCACTCCGCGGAGGGTGAGACCCGACAGCAGGGACCCGCCGATGCCCTCAGCGGTGAGCTGCCCGTTGAGCTGCGCGTTCACTTTGGGCAGCAGCTTGCGCACGACGAGTCGCGTGACGGGCGGCGTGTTCACGATCAGCAGCAGGCCCACGACGACAATGGCCAGGACGAGCAGTGCCGTTGCCGCCCGTCGCCGCCCTTTGCCGCTGTTCGCCGCCGCCATCAGAATGCCTGCCCAATCGAGAGGTGAAGCTGAAACCGATCCATCAGGCTGAGTGACGGCTGGTACGCCGGATCCACCAACACGAGGGTATCGCCGGCCTGGCGGTACAGCGGTCCTGGACGCGCGGCGTACGGATTGAAGCCGATGTCCAGGCGAATGGGGCCGAGCATCGACGGCATCCGCAATCCCACGCCCGGTGTGACGCGGACTTCACGGAACGAGATGTCGCTACGCTCGGTGATCATCCCGCCGTCTACGAAGACGGCCCCGAACAGCGGCACGCCAAGGACGCGGATCGGAAACCGAGCTTCCGCGTTGGCGACCGCCATGAACGTGCCGCCGGTCGCGGACGTCTGGATCGAGCTGTCGCTCTGGATCACGCGCACAACCGGCCCGAGTTGGTTCTCGGGGAAGCCGCGAATCGTGGTCGAGCCGCCGGCGAACAGTCGCTCTTCGGGCGGCACGTACTCCTGGCGGCCTCCCGACGGGAGATCGACGCGCGGTGCGAACACGGTTCCCGCGCGCAGCCGCCAGCTGAACACACGGCCGCCAGTGGGAATGTGCGAGGTGTAGCCGGCGGTGAAGCGCGCGAACCGCATGAACTCGTCCGATCCCAGGAACGCGGGCGAGAGGCGCATCTCGGTGACCAGCGTGCTGCCGCGCGTCGGATCGTTCACCGAATTGCTGCGGTCGCGCACGAGCTGGAAACCCACGACGGACCGGTGACGTCGCTCCCCGAAAATCGCCTGATCATCCAAGGAACAGACGTTGAGCAGGGCGCAAAACGTCGCCGGCGTCGCCAAGGTTCTCCCATAGGAGAATGAGTAGGAGCCTTCGAGCGGCAGGTCGGTCGCGATCTGCCGCGTGAGCGCGACCTCTGCGCCCACCGCCTCTCGCAGATAGGCGCCGAACTCGGTATGGCGTTCCGCGAATACAGTCGCCATACCCGTAGTCTTGTCCCACGAGAGCAGCGGATCGTGCAGCGTGGCGGCGAAGTTGTAATTCACCTTGAGCCGGCTCGTGTCTTCATCCTGGAGCTGGCGACACAAGGAATTGGACAGCTGGTTTACGCCGAGCTGGGAGCCGCGAGCGCGAAACTCGAGGCGCCGCCCCTCGCCGCTGAAGTTGAAGAGATCGAACGACCCCATCGCGCGCAGGCAGTCCAGTGTGCCGTACCCCGCCGCTACGCGTGCCCGCCGCAGCGGGTACTCGGCGAGTTGCGCGCGCACGCGCACCTCGACCAGTGTATCCTCGGGATTGGCGGGGCCCGTGTCCGCGAGCTGCACCCGCACCTGCCGGAACAGCTCGGTGCGCTGCAGGTTCATCATCCCTTCATGCAGCGCGCTGTCCGAAAACACCTGACCCTTGTCGATCATCATCGTCTTGAGGATCACCCGCTTGTCGATCGCTGAATTGCCTTCGACTTCGATGTTGCCGATGCGCGCGCGGGGCCCGGGGTCGGCGGTGAGCGTGATCGTGACCGAGCGCGGCGGATCTTCCATCGATGCCTCGAACCCGCCGGTCACACGCGCAAACGCGTGTCCGCGATCGCGCAGCAGCGCTTCGAGCACCGAGACCGACGTCCGGAAGGCGATGCGATCGAACGGGTATCCCGCCTGCAGAGGCAGCAGCTTCCGGATATCCGGCAGGTTCTCGAGGGTATCGAGGCCCACGATCTGCACGGAGTCCACGACGATCGGTTGGCCCTCGGTGATGTGAAACGTGATGTCGAGGTCGTTGTCGTGTCGTCGGATCGTCGTGTCGATCGTGGCCTGCGGGTACCCGTGCACCCCGTACAGCGCCTGTACGCGCAGCACGTCACGCCGGAATTCCATGGCGTCGAACGCGGGGGGATGTGCGAGGCCGATCCACCGCGTGAGCGCCAGGCGATAGAGGAGCGGCGCCTGCGACGTGGCGATCGACGCGCGCAGTGTCTTCTCGTCAATGGCGTGGTTGCCCTGAAATTTGATGGTGCGAACGACTTTGACGCCCTCCACTTCCTGAGCGGCAGCTCGAGAAAAGAGGATCGCGGTCGCCAGAAGCGGATACACCACTCGCATATCGGCTAATACCCAGTTCCCGCAGGGATTTATAGACGGGTGGGGCTAGATCGTGAGGGTGAAGCACCGGTGTACAGTGGGGTAGTAATCCTCGTGACAACTAATCGCTCGACACTCTCGCTGAGAATCATCGCGGCGATCCTCGTGATCGCCGCGCTCGCAGTTGGCCGGGAATTCTTCATGCCGATCGCGCTGGCGCTCTGCTTCCATGCGCTCCTGCGACCCGTCGTCCGGTTGCTCGAGGGACTCGGCCTTCCTACTGCGCTCGGCGCATCGGTCGTCGTGTTGAGTGTGCTGGGGCTGTTGGTGGTCGGCGGTTTCGCGCTGTCGGGACCGGTGAGCAACTTCGTCGACCGGGCGCCCGAAAGCGTCACCAAGGCACGGACCAAGCTGCGCACGATGGGCCGGCCATTCCAACGGGTCAGCGAGGCGGCCTCGGGTAACGCACCGGCGCCCCCACCATCGGGCGGACAAGCGCATGCGCCCCAACCGACGCCGCCAGCGCCGCCAGCGCCAGCACCGGCGCCCGCAGCAGGTCCGCCGGTGCCCTCGTTTGTCACAGTCCTGCTCGGCAGCGCTACAGCTCTGGTAGCAGGTTTTGTCGAGGTGTTGCTGCTGCTCTTTCTGATGCTGGCGGCTGGGAATCTGCTATTTCGCAAACTCGTCAAAGTCGTTCCGGGGCCGGACGAGAAGCGCACGGTCAGCGATGTGTTCCACGAGACCGAGTCCATCGTCTCGCGCTACATCGTCGTCACGGCGCTGATCAATATCGGACAGGGCATCGCCGTCGCTATCGCCATGTGGCTGATCGGCATGCCCGATCCGCTGATGTGGGGACTGCTCACGTTCGTACTCGAGTTCATTCCCTATCTGGGGGGTGCGATCAACGTCGGTCTTCTCTTGATCACCGGATTCACCGTGTTCTCCGGGGTGGGGAAGGTATTACTCGCTCCCGGGTTGTACCTCGTGATTACGACATTGCAGAACAACGTGGTGTCGCCATATGCGTATGGGAATCGGCTCAAGCTGAGCCCGCTGGCGGTGATGATCTGCGCGATGTTCTGGTGGTTCGTCTGGGGAATCCCGGGCGTCTTCCTCGCCATCCCAATCGCCGCCACGTTGAAGGTACTCGGCGACCAGGTGCCGCGGTTCGGCGCCATGGCGGAGTTGCTTGGAGAATGATCGGAGAGGGGTTAATTTCCGGGCCCGTTCCGCGGGGCTGTAGCTCAGCTGGGAGAGCGCCTGGATCGCACCCAGGAGGTCAGGGGTTCGAGCCCCCTCAGCTCCATTGAAACGCTGCCCCTTGGTGTAACTGGCAACACGCCTGACTCTGGATCAGGAGAGTCCTGGTTCGAGCCCAGGAGGGGCAATCTTCAAGGGCCCGCTCGGCAACGCCGAGCGGCCCGCCAGACGGGCTTGCGCTCGGTTTCGGGTGTACTCTGCTACAACGGAGGTGTTATGGGACTGATAGCCACACTGGTGATCGGTTTGATCATCGGGGCCATCGCGAAGCTGCTGGTGCCGGGGCGCGACCCTGGCGGTTGGATCGTGACGATCTTGCTGGGTATTGCGGGAGCGCTCGTGGGGACGTGGCTCGGACGAATGCTGGGCATTTACCAAAGCGGCCAAAGCGCCGGCTGGATCGCTTCAATTATCGGCGCCGTGCTGCTCCTCCTGGTGTACCGCGCGATTGTCAAACGGAGAGGGTCGCCACCGGCGGTTTGATCCCCAGGGCGGCACCAATCGGAGTGCGTCCAGGGGAGCTACCTTCCCTGACTCATGCTCCCGCTGCTTGTGGGACTCCTTGCCCAGAGTCCCGGCGCTCATCCACCGTCCGCTGCCTCGCGCGCCGTCGCCACGCCGCCCGTTATCGACGGTCGTCTGACCGACTCTGCGTGGCAGACCGCATCCGCTATCACCGGATTCCTCCAGCGCGAGCTGCACGAAGGCGAGCCCATTACCGAGCGGACTGAAGTCCGCATTCTCGTCGATGGCGAAGCGATCTACATCGGCGCGTGGCTGTACGACCGGGAGGCTGGAGGCATCGTTCCCGGTGAGCGCGTACGGGACGGCGACATCACCAAGAGCGACTATTTCGGCGTGATGTTCGATACCTATCACGATCGGCAGAACGGCTTCGTCTTCACCACCACACCGGCGGGGATCGAGTACGACGGGCAAGTCGTGAATGAGGGCGAGGGCGGCGGCATTCAGCTACCCGGGCAGACGCGGGCGACCGCGGGTTCGCTCGGCGGGTTCAATCTCAATTGGGACGCCACCTGGACCGTCGCCACCTCGGTCGACTCGGCCGGGTGGTACGCCGAGTTCCGCATTCCTTTTACGACGCTGCGCTATGGCGCCGCGAAGACCCAAGCGTGGGGTCTGAACCTCGTGCGCTCGATTCGCCGCAAGAACGAAGAGGCGTTCTGGGCGTTCATTCCGCGGCAATACAGCCTGATGAAAATCTCGCGGGCGGGAACGCTGGAGGGCGTGAAGGTGCCGTCGCGCCACGTGCTGACCGCGACTCCTTACGCCCTGCTCGGCGCAGAGCGCAATTTCATCGTCGATGGGGAAGCCCACGAGCGCAGCGAGTTCGGCGGTGAGGTGAAGTTGGGCGTGACGCAGAGTCTCGCGCTCGATCTCACATATAACACCGACTTCGCCCAGGTCGAGGTCGACGAGGTACGCACCAACCTCACGCGGTTTCCGCTGTTCTTTCCCGACAAGCGCCCGTTCTTTCTCGAAAACGCGGGGATCTTCTCGGCGGGCACGCCGCAGGCGGTGGATCTGTTCTTCACCCGACGTATCGGGATCGACAATGTTGGCCGTCCGGTTCCGATCATCGGCGGCGGCCGGCTCACCGGACGTCTGGCCGGACTGACCGTCGGTGGGCTCCAGATCTTCACTGAGGGCAACGACGCCGGTCAGGAGCCGATGGCGTATTCGGTCCTGCGTGTCGGCCGCGAATTCGCCACGCGATCGCGCCTGGGTGTCATCGGCGTGCAGCGCGTCGCGACGTCCGAATCCCAAAACTGGAATCGCGTGTTCGGGGTCGACGGCCGCATCGGTATCGGCGACCCGTGGACGATCGACTGGTGGGGCGCGACGTCGGCGCACGCCGGCCCGGACACGGATGCTGTCGCGTACAGCGCGCGGATCGCGTATGAGACGACGCATTGGTTTAATGTCGCGCGCTACATTCAGGTCGGCAGCGATTTCAATCCTGAAGTCGGCTTCCTCAATCGGCCGGGCGGTTACCGCTACTATGAGGGCGGCCTGATGTGGAAGCAGCGCTTTCCGAGCGTTCCCTGGATCAAGGAATGGATTCCGCACGTCAACTATCGCGGCTACTACCGGCTCAATGACTTCTGGCAGGAAGGCCGCCTGCACATCGACGTGACCGAGTTCAATCTGGCGAATGGCGGCATCGTCGGGCCCGAGGTGAACATCGAGCATCAAGGCCTCGAGCAACCGTTCGCGATCGCTCCCGGCGTCACGTTGCCTGTAGGGTCTTACGATTACACGTCGGTCGGCTTCGACCTCACCACCAATCCGAGCGCCAAGCTCTCAATGGTCTTGCGTACGGATGTCGGCCAGTTCTACGACGGCACGCGGCGCGGCGGGGCGGTCACGCTCGGGGCGCGTCCATCGAGCGCGTTGACCGCGACACTCCAACTGGAATACAACGACGTGCGCCTGGTAGAAGGCGACTTCATTCGATCGCTCGTGGTGACGCGCTTCGCCTATTTCTTCACTCCCCGCGTCATGTTCCAGACGCTCGTGCAATACAGCAATCAGGCCGCCGTGTGGGCGGCGAACGCGCGATTCAGCTGGTTGAGCACCGCGGGCAACGGGTTTTTCATCGTCTTCAACGAGGGACGCGCTGCCGACGGCTTCTTCCAGTTGAATGAGCCTCAGACGCGGTCGCTGATCGTGAAATACAGCAGGCAATTCGGGAGGAGTGGATGACTTCGGCCATCGTGCTGTGCGCGCTCCTGGCCATCCAACAGCCGTCGCTCGGCGTGACCGGACTGCGCGTCGAGTATCTGATCGACCCCCTCGGCATCGACGCCGTACACCCGCGCCTGAGCTGGCGCATCACGAGCGACCCCGCCCCCACCGAGCGCAATACCATGCAAGCCGCCTACGAGATCCAGGTGATGCGCAGCGAGCGGCTGATCTGGGACACGGGCCGCACGCCGGGCGACTCTTCGGTCTTTGTCACGTATGCCGGCCCCGCTGTTGAATCGCGCCGGCGTTACGAGTGGCGCGTACGGGTTTGGGACGCCAGGGGGCGCGAGTCGCCGTGGAGCGCGACCGCGTCCTGGGAAATGGGACTGCTCGAGCCCGCGCAATGGACCGCTGCCTGGATCGGCACGGCGCCGAGTCCTATGGATAGTGTGGAAGGACCATCGCCGCTGTTTCGTCGCGCGTTTCGCGTGAGCGGCATCGTGGCGAGAGCGCGACTGTACGCGACGAGCCTCGGGTTGTATGAGGCGTACCTCAACGGCGCGCGCGTGGGCGATCAGCTCTTCACGCCGGGTTGGACGTCCTACTCTCGCCGCCTCCAGTATCAGACCTACGACGTCACGAAGCTGCTCAAGGCCGGCGACAATGCGCTCGGCGCAGTCCTCGGTGACGGATGGTATCGCGGCCAGCTCGGCTTCGAGGGCCGGCGCAATGTGTACGGGAAGCGCGTTGGCCTCCGCATGCAGCTTGAAATCATCTATCAGGATGGACGGATCGAGCGCGTCGTGTCCGACTCGCAGTGGAAGACGGCCACGGGACCGATTCAGGCGTCCGACATCTACGGCGGTGAAACCTATGACGCGCGCCTCGAGCGCAGCGGGTGGGCCGCGGTGCCGTACGACGATTCCAAATGGGGACGTGTCGCGCTCTTGAGCGCCCCGCCTGCGCGATTCGTGACACCGGAGTCCCCGCCGGTTCGTCGCATTGGCGCGCTCAAGCCCGTCGCGATTCGCCGGACGGCATCAGGTGAGACGATAGTCGATTTGGGCCAGAACTTCACGGGATGGGCGCGCCTCAAGGTGCGCGGAGCGGCGGGCACCGTCGTCACGATGCGGTTTGCCGAAGTGCTGGATCGCGACGGCAATCTCTATACGGCGAATCTGCGCCGCGCGAGCCAGACCGATCGCTATACGCTGAGGGGTGGCGGCGAAGAGATCTACGAGCCGCACTTCACGTTTCACGGCTTCCGCTATGTCGGTATCACGGGCCTGCCCGAGCGCGCCCCCCCCGACAGCAGCACGATTACCGGAATCGTCGTGTCATCCGTCCTAGCGCAGACGGGATCATTCGAGACGTCGGACTCCCTGCTGAACCGGTTGCAGCAGAACATCGTCTGGGGCCAGCGCAGCAACTTCCTCGACGTGCCGACCGATTGCCCGCAGCGCGATGAGCGGCTTGGGTGGACCGGCGACGCGCAGGTCTTCGCGCCGACGGCGGCCTTCAACATGGATGTCGCCGGATTCTTTGCGAAATGGCTGGGCGATCTCGCCGCCGATCAGGATCCGAGCGGCAGTCTCCCCTGGGTGATTCCCGACGTGCTCGACGCCGACTCGGCCCGGGCATCGGGCACTGCCGGATGGAGCGATGCGACGGTCATCGTGCCCTGGACGATGTATCTGGCGTACGGCGACCGCGGGCTGCTCGAGCGCCAGTACCCCAGCATGCGCGCCTGGGTGGAGTTCGAGCGCCGGCGCGCGGGGCCTGATTTCATCTGGCAGCCGGGGTGGCAATTCGGTGACTGGCTCGCACTGCACAGCGACGATCCGTCGTATCCGGGCGCCACGACTCTCACCGACTTCATCGCCACCGCATACTTCGCGCACTCGACAGACCTGGTCGCGCGCGCCGCGCGCGCCCTCGGAAAGGCGAGCGACGCCGCGCAGTACGAGGAGTTGTTCCAGGATGTACGTGCCGCGTTCAACCGCGAGTTCGTCTCCGCCGGCGGGCGCGTGGGAGAGAACACGCAAACCGCGTACGCGCTGGCCCTCGGATTCAACCTGCTGCCCGATTCCCTCGTGCCAGCAGCCGGTGAGCGTCTCGCCGCCGCGGTGCGCGCGCGCGACCTGCATCTGACAACGGGTTTTCTCGGGACGCCGCAGCTGCTGCCGGTACTGAGCGCGACGACTCATTTCGACGTCGCATACGCCCTGCTGCTGCAAAAGTCCTATCCGTCGTGGCTCTACCCGATCACGCGTGGGGCGACGACCATGTGGGAGCGCTGGGACGGCATCCGACCTGACAGCTCGTTCGAAGACGCCGGCATGAATTCCTTCAACCACTACGCTTTCGGCGGGGTGGGCGACTGGATGTACCGCACGATTGGCGGGATCAGCCTCGATCCTCGTGAGCCGGGTGGCAAGAAACTGCAGATCGGCCCGCGTCCGGGAGGCAACCTCACGCGCGCGCGGGCGTCACTTGAAACGCCGTACGGCAAAGTCGTCTCCGCGTGGCGCTTCGGTGAACGGGATTTCATTCTCGATGCGTCGCTTCCGCCGAACACTACCGCCGATGTGACGCTGATCGAGACGACGATGGATCGCGTGCGCGAGGGTGGTCGAGCGGTGCGCGGCGTTCCAGGCGTTCACGACGTTCGCCAGGTCGGTCGGGACGTGGTCGTGACCATCGGATCCGGCGACTACACGTTCACCGTTACCCGAGTACCTTAAAACCATGAAGACTCGCCCGCTCGGTAACACCGGATATCGCGTCAGTGAGATCGGCTTCGGCGCCTGGGGCATCGGCGGCGCCATGTGGCGTGGGGTGGACGACAGTGATGGGCGCAAGGCGCTGCGCGAAGCGGTCGATCAGGGGATTACGCTCTTTGATACCGCGCTCGCCTATGGCGAGGGCCACAGCGAGCGGCTCATTGGCGACGCGCTAAAGGACGACATTCGCGCGAATCGCGTCGTCGTCGCCACGAAGATCCCACCGATGAATCTCGAGTGGCCCGCGAAAGCCAGTTACAAGCTGAATACCGTCTTCCCCGCCAAGCACATCGCGGCGTCCACCGAGCAATCGTTGCAGAACCTCGGCATGGAGGCCCTGCATCTCCAGCAGTTGCACGTATGGAACGACGTCTGGCTCTCTGATCCGGAATGGCAGCAGTCACTCGATCAGATCGTGCGCCTCAAGAAAGAAGGGAAGGTGCTCCACTGGGGCATCTCGATCAACGACCACGCACCGGAAACGGCGCTGAAGGTGTTGACCGATCCGATCTTCGAGACCGCGCAGGTGATCTACAACATCTACGACCGCTCTCCCGAGAAGGCGCTGTTCGCGCTCGCCAAGCGGAAGCCGCTCGGCATCATCGTGCGCGTGCCGTTCGACGAAGGCGCGCTCACGGGGCAGATCAAGGCGAACACCGTTTTTCCCGCGGGCGACTGGCGCGCCGACTACTTCGCGGGCGATCGCAAAGCCGAGGCGGAGCGGCGCAGCAAGGCGCTGGCCGGGCTGCTGAACAAGGACGTGGAGAGTTTGCCCGAGATGGCACTTCGCTTTTGCCTCTCCTCACCCGAGGTGTCCACGGTCATCCCGGGGATGCGTCGGCCCGCGCACGTGCGGCAGAACGCAACCGTTTCTGCAAAGGGCGCGTTGCCGGCCGCCATGATGTCGCAGCTCAAGACGCACGCCTGGGACAAGAACTGGTATTCCTAGCCGTTGGCCTCGTCGCGCGTCCTCTACGCCGCCCTCGCGGGGAACCTGCTCGTCGCCGTAACGAAAATCATCGCTGCCGCGATCACGGGCAGCTCCGCGATGTTATCCGAGGCGATCCACTCGGCCGTCGATAGCGGCGACCAGCTTCTGCTGCTCTACGGGCAGCGCCGCGCCAGACGCCCGGCACATCCGGAGCACCCGCTCGGGCACGGCCGGGAGATCTACTTTTGGACCTTCGTCGTCGCCCTCATGGTCTTTGCCCTCGGCGCGGGCGTCTCGATTTACGAAGGCATTCTCCACGTCCGCCATCCCGAGCCGATCACGAACCCATTGGTCAGCTACCTCGTGCTGGCCCTGGCGTTCGTGTTCGAGGGATGGTCATGGCTGATCGCGCTCCGCGAAGTGAAGCGAGTGAAAGGATCGCTCGGGTTCATCGAGGGATTCGAAAAGAGCAAGGACCCGCCATCGTTCCTCGTCCTGTTCGAGGACACCGCCGCGCTGCTGGGGATTCTCATCGCTGCCGCGGCGACTTTCGCCGTCACGCACTTCCACATCGCGGTCCTGGACGGCGTGGCATCGATTCTGATCGGTCTCATTCTGGCCATGATTGCCGTGGGTCTGGCGCGCGAGAGCAAGAGTCTCCTGATCGGCGAGCAGGCCGACCCCGCGCTGCGGGACGCGATCGTCCGGATCGCCAAGCAGGTGAGTCAGGTCGAGCAGGTCGACGTGGTCTTCGCGGTACAGCTATCGCCCGAACAGGTGGTCGTGGCCCTGCAGCTCAGATTTCCCGACGCGCTGCCGGTGGTCGAGGCCGCACGGCAGATCCGTGAGATCGAGCGTCGTGTGCAGGCCGCTCATCGGGAAGTCGTCGGCGTCTTCATAAGGCCACGAGACGGCGTATGATGAGCTTTCGCTCGGGCTCCTCGAGACGCTATGCGGCGTTCCTTCGGGGCGATCTTCAGTGCCTATCTGCCGACCCCCAAGGGCCCCGGTTTCATGACGTTGATCGATAAGACGTTCGCTAAACACGTCACAACGCGCACGTGGGATACCATTGCGAAGGTCGCGCGTTGACGACGCGCCGGCGTACATTCACCGTGTGCCGTCGCCTCTGAATCCAGCCCCTGCCCCAAGGTCGGTGCCTGCCGCCGCGCGCGAGCGAGTCATCGACTTGTTGACGCGGCACTTTGCCAATGATGAGCTCACCGAAGCGCAGCTCGAGGCGCGGCTCCAGGACGTGTACGCGGCGCGGACCACGCAGGACCTCGATGCGGTCGTGGCAGGTCTCCCTTCACTCGCCGCCGCACCGCGATCCGACACGAACATCAGGGCGATCCTCTCGGGCCAGGAACGGAAGCTGGCTGGGCTCGTGCCCCGCGAGCTCAAGCTCAAGTCGCGGATGGGATATGTAGAGCTGGATTTGCGCGATGCGACGTTCGCTCCGGGTATCACGACGATCGACGTCCGCTCGTTCATGGGCTACGTGGAGATCCGCCTGCCGGCAGGCCTGCGGGTCGAGAATCACGGCCACGCGCTATTCGGCTATTTCGCGGTCAAAGGACTCGACGAGGACGCGGAGCGCGTGGTCCGGATAACCGGGCGCGCGGTGTTCGGCTATGCCGAGATCTTTCTGCCCGATGACGACTACGACCAAGAAGTGGAGGAGTAACTCCGTCCCATGAAACTCTATCTGATCACAACCGGACTCCTATTCGCCGTCATCGGGGTACTCCACACCTGGGAAATCGTCGATCGTGGCCATTTCGTGTTTGAGGATCCCATCGTCGTGCTGGCGGCCGCTGGGCTCGCGATCTGGGCCTGGCGACTGATGCCAAAGCGGGTCTAACGATGCTCGTAGCCGACCTCGCCATCCTGCAGGGAGTCGCAACGCCGGCTGCGCCGCGCCGCGAGATCGCGGATCCCGGGACCATTGCTACCAACCAGCAGGTCACTCCCGCCGGCGTGCAGAGCGTCTTCACCGACCGCGTCTTTGGCGTGCGGTTCGGCGCGAAGCCCGGCGAGATTTGGGTTTCGATTCATGGCGCTGCCTATCGACTCGGCTGGCGCGACAACGTGGTCCTCGGCAGCGCGCCGTTCGACGGCCAGGCGGGCGTTCAGGGTGTCACGATCGATCCCGTGAGCGGCCGCGCGCTCGTCACGTCCGTCGGGCGCCTTCCCGCCGACGTCGCCCGCAGCCGTATTCCGGGCTCGGAGCAGCTCGCTCACACCAAATCGGTCGCGCACCTCACCGCCTACGATGGCGACAGCACCACAGCGCGCATGGTCTCGCCGGCGCTCGGCGACTACATCGTCGGCGCGCCCGCCGTCGCGCGCACCGCCAATGCATCCGGTCATCGCGTCATCGTGGTGCCGCTCTCGGCCAACGATTCACTCGCCGTGCTCGACGCCGACTCCGGCACGTTGCTGAAAAAGATTCCGCTCGGCGTCCTGCCTGTCGCGGCAGTTGTGAACGACGGCGGGTCCGCTGCCTATGTGTCGAACCTGGGCGGCGCCAAGCCGAGCAGTAAGGATCGCGCCGCGCGGCAATGCTGTGATCCCTTCGCCGAGTCGGTACGGGTCGATACGCGCGGGATCGCGCAGCCGGGCAGCGTCACACGCGTCGATCTCGTCTCGGGAGCGGTGACCCGGGTTATTGCGGTCGGCCGCCATCCCACCGGCATGGCGTGGGATGAGAAGAACGCGCGACTCTACGTCGCCAATGGCAACTCGGATGCCGTAAGCGTGATCGACACGCGGCGTGATGAAGTCGCGAGCACCATCGCGATTGCCCCCTTCCGCGAGCGCAGTGTCGGACTCGCGCCGACGGCAGTCGCGCTGTCTCCGGATAGAGCCACACTCTTCGTCACGCTGGGCGGTGTGAACGCCGTCGCCATCTACTCGGTGCCCTCGGGCCAGCTGCGCGGGCTGGTGCCGACCGGATGGTATCCGACCAGCATCGATGTGAGCGCGGATGGCGGCACGATTGCCGTGGGATCGCTGTTCGGCGTCGGCTCGGGCACGGGTCACGTGTCGGGCAAGACCGGACATTACGTCCACTCCTACCGCGGATCGGTCAACGTCATCCCGGTGCCGACCGAAAGCGAGCTGGTCGCATACACGACGTCGGTTGTCCGGAACAACCGCTTGACCCTCGCCAGCGCGGCCGCGGCTCCCGCCCCGGCCCGTGCAACTGTTGCTCGCGCGGTTCCCGAGCGTCCCGGCGACCCGTCATTGATCGACCACGTCGTTTATGTCATCCGCGAGAACCGCACCTACGATCAGGTGCTGGGCGACATCGGCAAGGGCGCGAGCGACAGCTCGCTCGTGCAGTACGGTCGCGACGTCACCCCCAATGCGCATGCGCTCGCCGAGCAGTTCGTGCTGCTCGACCATTTCTTCGCGTCGGGCGGGAACTCGGCGGACGGCCATAACTGGCTGACGCAGGGAATGGAAACCGAGTACCCCATGTGGCCGCTGTACACGGGGCGCAGCTATCCCTCGGAAGCACAGGATCCGCTGGCGTACTCGGCCGGTGGCTTCCTGTGGGAAGCCGCCGCATCAAAGGGAAAAACGGTGCGCGTCTTTGGAGAGTACGCGGCCAGTCCACCGACCGACAGCGACTCGCTGCGTCGCGCGCTGCTGGCGCGATTTGGAGATTCCCAGCCCGGCACCGGCGCCTACTTCCGCGCGGCGTTCACCAAGCGGTATCGCACGCGCTCCGACATTGGATCGCTCGATCACGTGCTGGTGCGGGAATATCCGGGCTGGACCATGGAGGTGCCCGACGTCGCCAAGGCCGACGTATTCCTCGAACATCTGCGCGAGTGGGAAGCGCGCAACCAAATGCCGAACCTGGTCATGATCGGCCTGCCCAGCGATCACACCAATGGCACGAGTCCCGGTTGGTGCACGCCGAAAGCATGCGCGGCGGACAATGATCTTGCGCTGGGAAAGGTTGTCGAAGGCCTGTCGCACAGTCGCTTCTGGAAGTCGATGGCCATCATGATTGTGGAGGACGATGCGCAGAACGGCGTGGATCACATCGACGGGCACCGGACCGTGGCACTCCTCGCGAGTCCCTACGCCAGGCGGGGAGTCATCGACCCGACGTTCTACGCCTTCCCAAGCATGGTCAAGACGATCGAGCTGATGCTCGGCCTGCCGGCACTCAGCATGTTCGACCTCGTGGCGCCCGACATGCGTGCGAGCTTCATCGCCCCCGATATGACCCCTGATCTCGCGCCCTATACCGCCGCGGTGCCGCGCCAGTCGCTGCAAGAGGTCAATCAGCCGGTCGGCTTGATAACAGGTCCGTACGCCGCCGAGCGGAAACAGGCCGCACGCGCTTCCGCGCGCATGAATTTCCGCGATCCCGATGCCGCGCCCACGGAGCGCCTGAATCGGATTCTCTGGCATGATGCGCGCGGCTGGGATCGTCCGTATCCGGACGTGAAGCGCTCGCTATTTTTTCCGCTGGCGGTCGATGTAGAAGACGAGGAGCGAGAGGAACGAGACCCGCGTTAGTGACGGCGTCCGCCAGTGCTGAATCCCCCGCGGGCACCACTGACGCTACCGAAGGTCCTGCTTATGCCGCCGAAACTTCTGCTAAAGCCGCGGGAAATACTCGGCCGGCTGCCGCTGAACGACGGACGCGACGGGCCTGCCCTGGGGGCGAAGCCGTGCGGCGCGCTCTGTGGCTTTATGCTGCGCGGCTCGACACTCCGCGACCGAACGCCGAGTCCCCGGTCGCGAACCGAGAACGGACCCTCGAATCCATCACGTCCGCGCGGCTCTATCGGGGTATAGCGGGTAAAACCTCCGCCGGCTTTGCGGGTGAATCCACCGCCCCCCGTGAAGACAACGGGACCGTGAGACACGGGATAACGGTAAGATGGATAGCCGCCGTAGCCGTATCCCCAGTAGCCATACCCATATCCGCCGTACCAACCGCCCCAGAACGGCATGAAACCGAATGGGTCATAGAACGGATATCCGTATCCGAAGCCAAAGCCGAAGGGATAGTAGCCTACGCCGAGGTGGATCCCTACGTGACTGTAGCCGCCGTCTCCATAATCAGCGGCGTAACGATTCGATTGGACGACGTAAGTCGCGGCGTCGTAATCGAACCGGCTCGTGCGCGCCATGTTGTTCGCGATCTCGAGCAGATCGGCGAGCGGATCGTTCTTCACGCCTTCATTGGGACCGCCGAGCGCGGCGAAGTCCCAATGGCCGTTGCGGGTCAGCTCATCAAACTGGAAGGCATCGACGGAGAATATGGCAAGCACGGTTCCTGATCCGCCGGCGTCCATCTGCAAGGCGTCACGATCGGAGCGACCGCGCAATTCGAACTGCCTCCCGCCGCGCACGAAGTTGTCCGCGTCCGGATCGAGCGGAAAGAGCACGCGCACACGGCCCTGCGGGTCGGCATGCAGGATCACGACATAGCCATCGCGCTCGGTCTTGACGTAGACGCGCCCGCGATCGCCGACTTCAAATTGGTCGTGGTTCAGCCGCACCGTGATGGCAGGATCGTCCTGAAGCGGGGCGACTAGTGGTGCAAGCGACAACAGCAGCGGGAGCAGCATACGCCACGAATATACCCCAAACGCGGCGCTGCCGCTCCCGCCGAACCGGTTAAGCCTTGGCTTGCGCCTCTTTTCGAATCAGGGCGTAGCCGAGGGCGTTGAAGTTGTAGACGGCGAGCGCCTTGTAGATGGGCTTGGCCTTGGCCGACTGCCCCGAGGCGTCCAGCGCCGTTGCGTATTGATACTCGATGTACGGATCCTGCAGGTTGCCCTCGGCGAAGTGTGCCGCGGCGCTCGCTGCCTTGCCTTGGTAGGCAGCGATGAACCCCTGCAGCTGGTGGTACGCCTCCATTTTCCGCGGATTGGCATCCGGGGCGACGATCGTCGCATAGTGTTCGGCTTCGCGCTTGGCCGTTGCGTAGTCACCCTTCCGGGCCGCGAGCCAGGCGCTGAAGTACGCCGCATTGGCTTGCTGTGCGCGCTTGAATCCGGCGCTGCCGCTCTTTTCCGCCTGCTGAGCCGCCAATGAGGCGCGCTGCGTGAGTGCGGCTTCCGCGGCGGCGAAGTCACGCGTCTCGATCCCGATGACGGCGATGTTGGCGAGCGCGTTCACCTTGACGGCCAGCGGATCGGGCAACCCCATCCCGTCGGCGCCAGCGACGAGCTTCTTCAGCTCGGCAATCGCGCCCGGGGTGTCACCCGCGTACACGCTCACATAGGCGCGGAACGGCGCGAAGAATCCACGCTCGTTGCCGCGTCCGAGCGCCATCGAGGAGTCATAGTCGGCGCGCGCCGCCGCGTAATCGCCCGCAAACGAATTGACGTGCCCGCGCTGCTGCAGCAGCGACGCGTCGCGTGGATTGAGCTCGTGTCCTCGCGTGTACTCCGCCCGAGCGCCGGGAAGATTGTTGAGCGCGCGCTGCGCGTCGCCCAGGAAGTCGTGCGTTGCCGGCTCGTTGGGCGCCAACCGCGCCGCAGCCTGGAAATGCTCGAGCGCCTTCTGGAAGTCCTTCGGCTCACCCAACAGATACGAGTTGCCGATATCGAGGTGGGCGGCGATGAAGTTCGGCGCCACGGCAAGCGCCTTTTCGTCGGACACGCGGTTGTCGACCTGGCGGTTCAGTCCTCCTTGAATACCGGACAGCAGTAGCAGCGCGCGCGGGCTCCGTGGATACTTCGACACCAGCTCCTCCGCCAGCGCGAGCTGACCGCTGACATCGTTGTCGAAGCCTTTGCGCGCGATCTGAATCTCGATCTGCTCGGCATCCGATGCGCGGGACGCGAAGTGCTCCGCGCGGGCGAGGTTCATCTTGAAATCGTCGAACGAATTGCTGGTGTTCGCGACGTAGAGATAGCCGATCGCGAAGGTGGAATCCGCTGTGACGGCACGCTTGAAGTGGTCCTGCGCGTCGAACCCGCGCGTCAGGTCCAGCTCGCGCTGACCCTGCAGGAAGTGGTTACGCGCGTCGGCGGATGAAGTCGTGACGGGCAAACCGGAGATACCGCTGGTCACCTTGTCGAGCGCAGCGAGATCACGGGTGTTGGACGCGGGGGCTGCCGCGCACGCAGACAGCAAAACGGATGCTACAACGGCACAAAGCGGGCGATGAAGACTCGGCATTTCGGCTCCTCTAGGTGGATTACCAAGAGCCTGCTCGCCGGAACCGTCCGCCACAAGAGCGAAAATGTTGCGAAGCATGTCAGCGTGTTGTGTGGACTAACGGAGATCGCCCTCACGAAATAGCAGCCCGACGATGCCCGTCGTGGAATTCGCCTGCGCCCCCAGCCCCTGAAACGCTGCCGACCGGCCGGCGGCGTCCGCCCGCACGGTGGAGTTCTGGAACAGTGGGTAATATCCAATCATCATCCGCACGGCACCGGGCGGCACCGTACATCCGCATCGCATCGCCCCCGTCAGTCCAGCATTCACCGTAATCGCCAGGGGTTGTCCCGTTTCATTCGTAATGAGCGGCGCGAAGTAGGCGCGGTTCCTCGGGCTCGCGGTCGCGGCGAGCCGCACCGTCCCACGCGGCCGCTCGATTGCAATCGTGTCTCCCAGCGCAGCGCCGAGCCGTGGCACGAGCTGCCACGATAAATTCAGACGCCCCGCGCGCGATACCTTGAGTGTGAACGCGCCGCCCGGCAGAATGCGCCGCTCCTCGCCCCCGACCTGCACAGTCACCATGTCGACGAGACGATTCTCGAAGACAAGCGTCGGTTGTCTGAAGAACCACGCGCCTGCGCCAAGCGCCACAACCGAGAGCGTGATGATCAGCAGGAGCCATCCCATGCGAAGTCGTCGTACCGACGTGCCGGCGCGCCGCCGTGCGGTCTGCGCTGTTCGCGCTCCACTGACGAGCAGCTCCGTGGCCGCCTCGGCCGCCATCGCCCGCGAGCGCATCGTGCTCGGCTGCTTGTCGCTCTCGAGCGCCGCGATCACCTCCGCCGCCGAGTGGAAGCGGTCCGTCGGCTGCTTCTCGAGCAGCCGCAGAATTACGTCGGACAATTCGCGCGGCACTTTGGCATTGACGTCCGAAGCGGCGGGCGGGGGATCGGCGATGTGTTTGCCGACGATCTGCTGCGACGAATCGCCGTCGAACGGCGGAGCGCCCGTCACCATCTGAAAGAGCACAGCACCGAGTGAGTAGAGATCGGATGCAGGGCCGAGATTGGGGTCGCCGAGCGCCTGCTCGGGACTCATGTAATGCGGCGTGCCGATGACCAGACCTGTCTGCGTCAAGCCGGGTCCGGCTTCCGAATCGAGTCGCCGCGCGATGCCGAAATCGACGAGCAGGGGACGGCCGCGCGCCACGTCGAGCATGATATTGTCGGGTTTGATGTCGCGATGGATCAACCCGGCCTTGTGCGCGTGATCGAGCGCATCGAGAATCGGGATGATGATCGCGAGCGCGCGTTCCGGCGGCAGCTCACCGGAGCGTTGCAGCAGCTCCCCGAGAGACATGCCGTCGACGAAGGGCATCGCGTAGTACACGAGCCCCTCGCCTTCCCCGACAAAATGGATCGGCAGGATGTTCGGGTGCTCGAGGCGCGCAGCCGCGCGCGTTTCGCGCTGGAAGCGCTCGATCATCCCGGACGTCCAGGCGACGTCGGGGCGCAGCACCTTCACCGCCAGGCGGCGCTCCAGGTCCTTGTCCCATACCTCATAGACCTCGGCGAACCCGCCGGACCCGATGAGCCGGCGGACCTCGTACTTGGAGCCGAGGGCGCGTGAGAGGCTGGAGAGGGTAGGGGAGTCGGTCATGCGCGCTACTACAATAACAGCGCTTCTACTCGATAGGCATGCACCATCCCGGCGCGCTGCGACCATCCGAACACAGTGAAGCGGCCGTCCTGCGATGCCACCAGGGCCAGACAGTCGCGCTGTTCGTGCACGAATTGCGCGGCCGACAGGTGACGCGTGCCTCCCAACTCGGACGTATCGACTTTCGTCGGGGTGTGGCCCAGGATGGGCTCGCGCACCAGCACTTCTTCGACAAAGGGTCCCGATTCCGAGCGGCCGATCTTTGCGCCGAACGCAAGGACGTCCCAGCGGTCGCTGAGCACAACCGCGCCATCCACAGCGGTTAAACCGCCAACACCGTCGATCGCGTCTTTGAACGCCTCATCGCGAGCGCCCTTGCGCACCAGATCGCCGAGCTTCGAGAAGGGAGGAGCGACCGTATAAGGGACAGATACGATCGATCTACGCCATTCCTTTGTGTCGTGCGGTACCACGAGTAGCGAGCCGCCATGTCCATGCGCGCGCATCGACAGTGCGAGTGGCAACAGGACGTTGTCGGACGACGCGGAGTCGAAGCCGAGCAGCACGCTCACAAAGTCGGGGCACTCGTCGGTCAGGACGCCCTCGGCTACCACAATCTTGACCTGATCACCTTCCAGCACGGCCACGTTGGCGAATTTCCCCAGCGGGTCGGCGCGGCGATGCTTGACCACGAGCAGTCCCGGCTCGATCACTTCCACGACAAAGCAGAGTGGCGGGATCGCGCGCGTCGCGCCCCAGATGCGCAGCTCGTTGCCATCGGGCCAAACGCCGAGGTGGATTCCGGGCCGCTCGACCGCGGGTGCCAGTTTCGTAAGGGTCGCCGGATCCAGGGTGAGCGGCCGCTCGACCAGCAGGGCAGTGCCGGCGGCTTCGCGCGGCAGATAGGCGAGCGAGATGGTGGGCGCGCGCCCCTCCTCCCGACGCAGACTCGCCCAGAACGCGGCATTGATGATCCGTTCGATCGCCGCCGCATCGGGCGCGATCGCGATGGGAGCAGGACCCTTGGCGTGGCCTATGTGACGGTGATAGTGCTCAGCTACCGTGTCGGCGACGGCGTGGGCGGGCGGGTAGGAGAGGCGATCCACTGGCCGCTAACTATGGAGGGAGTGGGCGGTCAGGGCTAGGCGGGCGCGTATAGCTCCAAAATGGTCCCAATACGTCACTTTGTGATGGTTCTCACCGAGTTTCACCCCTGCTCGGTCCCATTTTGTATCCGCTGTAGGTCCCCGACAAACTCAGAAACCCCTTACGCTCCACGGAGCAGGGTAACTCATGAAGGCCGTCCGCGCGCTAGCCGTCCTGGTGCTCGTAGTTCTGTGTTCGCCATCATGCGGCGAGCCTCCCTCCGCACCCCCCACACCCGCAGCCCCAGTCGTTCCCACTGTCGACGCGAGTCTCCTCGGCTCCCTGCTCGGACCGACGGGACTGCTCAAGTGCTCCGACCAGCCGTACGCGTCGAGCACGCAGACGATCGGTGTCGCGGGCGGGACGATCAGCGCGGGACCGCACACCCTGGTGATTCCGCCGGGCGCGCTGCTCGGGCCGACGACGATTACGATGACCGCACCGGCCGGGCTCGGTGTCAACGCGGTGAAGTTCGCGCCCGAAGGACTGCAGTTCACGACGCCGGCCGTGCTGTCGATGAGCTACTCGAACTGCAATCTGCTCGGCAAGCTGCTGCCCAAGCGCATCGCGTATACCGACGACAATCTCAACATCATCACGTATCTGCTCTCGCTCGATAACCTGCTTGGCAAGCGGGTCACGGGCAAAGTCAACCACTTTTCCGATTACGTGGTAGCGTGGTAATGAAAGCGGCCGTCGATCTGCTGCACGAGGCGCGCGTTCGCGAGCGCGCGGCGTGCATTCCCGAAGCGGTGCAGCTGTATGAAGCGGCGATTAGCACCGCCGAGCGGTCGGGCGAGCGCGCGGTTGTGGCGGAAGCGCAGCGGCGCCTGGCGGTCGTGCTCCACCACCGGAACGAGTCGTATCGAGCGCGCGAGCTGTGCAATCGCAGCTTCCAGGTCGCGTGCGAAATCGGCAACGATGTGCTGGCGGCCGAGGCGCTGAATACCATGGGAGGATTGGCGCTGCGCACGGGCGAAATGGAGGAGGCGAGGACCTTCTTCCTGCGCGCGCTCGAGCGTGGCGGCACCACGGCGCACGGACTCGAGGCGCGGGTCGAGCAGAACCTCGGCATTCTCGCGAATATTCGCGGCCAGCTCGTCGACGCCGTGCGCCACTACGAGCGGGCGGTCGCGGCGTATCGCGCCGTCAATGACGAGCATGGTTCCGCGACGGCGTACGTGAATCTCGGCATCGCGCACACGGACCTGCGCCAGTACGACTGGGCCGACAGTTACTTCAGCAAGAGCGCCGATATCGCCGAGCGTTCCGGCTATGTCCACCTGCAGGGCATGTGCCTGGCGAATCATGCCGAAGCGCATTTCTTCCGGGGTCGCTACGACGAAGCGCGCCGCATGTCGGAAGCGGCACTCGCGATCTTCGATCAGCTCGATTCCCGCGCCGACAAGTCCGAAGCGTACAAGATGATCGGCATGGTCTACCGCGAGACGGGCCGGGCGGCGCTCGCCGAGTCACGCCTCCGCACGGCCATCGAGCTCGCCGTCAGCGCCGGTTCCGTACTGAACGAGGCGGAAGCGGCGCGCGAGCTGGCGCTGCTGATGCAGACGATGGGCCGCAATCAGGACGCGCTGACGCTGCTGAATACGGCGCACCGGCTGTTTCGGCGGCTCGACGCGCGCATCGATTTGGTGTACGTGGGCGGCAAAGTCTCGGAGCTCGAGACCACCTACTTCGATGTCGTGCGCGAGTGGGGCCAGTCGATCGAATCGGCGGACAGCTATACGTTCGGGCATTGCGAGCGCGTCGCGCAGAGCGCCCTCGCGGTCGCGCGCGAGCTGGTACTGGACGACACCACCCAGACCACGATTCGCCTCGGCGCTTACCTGCACGATCTCGGCAAGGTGCGCGTGCCGCACGAGATACTGAACAAGCCCGGACCGCTGACGAGCGATGAGTTCGAGGTCGTGCAGATGCATCCCCTCTGGGGCATCGAGCTGCTCGCGGCCGTCGAATTCCCCTGGGACCTGAAGCCGATCATCCGCTGGCATCACGAGCGCTACGACGGCACCGGGTACCCGGACCGGCTGCGCGGCGACGAGATTCCTGTCGCGGCCCAAATCGTCGGCATCGTGGACGTGTACGACGCGCTGACGACTGAGCGTTCGTATCGGCCCGCATTGTCGCACGAAGCCGCGATGCAGGAGATCGAGAGATGTAGGGGTCGCTGGTCAGAGCCCGTCTACGACGCCTTCGTGTCATCCCTTCACCCCGCAACCATTTCTCCCGGAATCGTCTTATCGCGTTAGGTTTTTCCCGAACCTTGTGAAACAATGAGCTGTTGCACGCCCCCCGCCTGGGCGGGCCAATTCGACCACAAGATCGCTGCCCGCGATCTGCGGGACTATCGCCGCAACGGACCCGCGGCCACGACGCGCGCCCTGATCGATGCGTTGCGGCGCCACGGCGTGGCGCAGAACACACTGCTCGACATCGGCGGGGGCATCGGGGCGATCCAGCTGGAGCTCCTCAAATGGGGTGCGCAGTCCGCCACCAGCATCGACGCGTCGGCGCCCTATCAACAGAGTGCGCGCAGTGAAGCCGAGCGCCAGGGCATGAGCGCCCGGATCACGTTCCAGCTCGGTGATTTCGTCGACCTCGCCCCACAGGTTCCTCCGGCCGACATCGTGACGCTGGATCGGGTCGTTTGCTGCTACGCGGCAGTCGAGCCGCTCGTGCGGCTATCGGCTGAGCGCTGCCGGCGGCTGTACGGCCTCGTGTATCCGCGCGATCGGTGGCTGACGCGTGCGGTAATCCCGGTCCAGAACTTCTTCCGCTGGCTATTCCGCAATCCGTTTCGGTCGTACATCCATTCGGTCGACGCCATGGACGCTCTGATTCGCTCGCTCGGGTTTACGCGGACATCCAGGGTCCGGACGTTTGTGTGGGAGGTAGTGGTGTACGAGCGTTCTTGACCCGCTTCCATTCCGCAATCGTCAACAGAATTACCAGCACGTCCAGGACCGTGAGCGCGATCAGCCAGCCTGACGGCTCGACCACATAGCGATAGATCTGATACGCACCGAACGCTGTGAAGACGGCGATCGCCCACGGAAATGCCCACAGCTTGTCCCGCAGGAGGCCGTATACGAGTACCCCCTTTACGACTCCATGCGAGAGCAGGTACAGGGCGGCGAAGCGCTCCGCGTGTGGCGACAGCTGCCCGGCGATCGCCGGATTGTGCGAAATGTTGACGATGAATTGGCGAATCGCGCTCGCGGGGAAGCGCAACAAGAGGATGCCGCCGATCAGCTCCAGAAGGCCATTCAGCCCCTTCAGAATCACGCCGATTTCGAAGGCCACATGGGCTGTAAAGACTCGGCGCAATGCAGACATATGGACCTACTGCCACATCTCCCGCAGCTTCTGTGCAACGTTGAGCCCAATCCGATGCGTCACCGCTGGGCTTTCCGTTTCGACAGGTCCTCGCGCGACGCGGTCGAACAACCCCACCATCGCATCGGTTATGAACCGCGTCCGGGGCGCATAGATATGGCGATCGCCGTTCCGGCGGCTCGAGCCGGTATAGAACCGATGCGGTTGGAGCAGCACGAGGTGATCCTTCGCTCGCGTCATCGCGACATACAGGAGTCGCCGCTCCTCTTCGATCTCATCTTTGCTTCCCGTCGCCATATCGGACGGGATGCATCCATCCACGACATTGAGGATGTACACGACGTCCCACTCCTGTCCCTTTGCAGAGTGAATGGTGGAGAGAATGAGATAGTCATCGTCGATCAGCGGGTCGCCGGCGAGGTCGCCGAGCGCTTCCGGGGGGTCGAGTGTCAGATCGCTGAGGAAGCTCTCGCGCGACGCATGATTGGCGGCGAGCTGCTCCAGCATGACGAGATCGCCGATTCGAACGGCGCCGCCATCGTATAGTCGCTCGAGCTGCGGCTCGTACCATTTGCGAACCATGCCAAGTTGTCCGGGCCACTGGGTGGCGGCGCGGAGCGCCGCGACGAGCGCCCGAAGCGCGACGTACCCTTCCCCTTTCCCGCTGCCCGCTTCCCCGAGAATTCGGCGCGCCTGCGCCGGCCCGATCCCCGGGAGCAGTTGGAGCACGCGAAATCCTGCGATATCGTCCCGGGGATTCTCGGCCCAGCGGAGGATGCACACGACGTCTTTTACGTGCGCGGCCTCGAGGAATTTGAGCCCGCCGTACTTTACGAACGGAATGTTCCGTTTGCCGAGCTCGATCTCGAGCAGGTCGGAGTGGTGGGCGGTCCGCATCAGCACGGCCTGGCGGTGCAGGGGGATGCCGCCTTCGCGCTGCTCGAGCACCCTTTCTACTATATAGTCCGCCTGCGCCTGCTCATCCTTGGCTGCCACCAGCAGCGGCTTGAGCTCGGAGGTCCGCTTCGAAAAGAGAGTTTTCGCGAACCCCTGACCCCCGGCAGCTATCATGGCATTGGACGCGTCAAGAATCGGTTGCACCGAGCGATAGTTCTGCTCGAGCTTGATGATCGTCGCGGGCGGGTCGAACTGGCCCGGGAAATCGAGGATGTTGCGGACCGTCGCGCCACGAAACGCATAGATCGCCTGCGCGTCGTCGCCCACGACCGTGATCGACTGACCCAGCCGCAAGACGATTTCCGCTTGCAATGTATTCGTGTCCTGGTACTCATCGACGAGCACGTGATCGAACCGCCGTCCGACCGGTTCGACGTCCATGAGAAAGCGCCAATAGAGCAACAAGTCATCGTAATCGAGCACGGACCGTTGCTGCTTTGCTTCCACGTATCCGCGAAAGAGCCCCTTGAGCTGCTCGACCCAATCGGTGTAGGCCGGAAACGCATGCTGGAGCGTGGTCTCGATGCTGCCGCGCGTGTTGACGACATGCGAGTAAATCGCGAGGCAGGTGTCTTTGCGGGGGAAGCGCGCCGGCAGCTTGGCGAAGCCGAGGTCGTTGCGCACGACATTGAGCAGATCGGCGCAATCAGAACGGTCGAGTACTGTAAAACTGGGCTCCAGACCCACAGCGCTCGCATGTAACCGGAGCAGCCGGTTGGCGACGGAATGAAATGTCCCCGCCCAGCTGATTCGAGCCTTTTTCCCTGCGATCCGCTCGACGCGTCGCGTCATGATTTCAGCGGCACGGCGCGTGAATGTCAGCAGCAGGATCCGCCCCGGCTCCGCGCCTTCCTTAATCAGGCGCGCGACGCGGTGTGCGAGGGTGTGGGTCTTCCCGGTGCCCGCGCCGGCGATGATGAGCAGGGCGGAAGATGGCGCCGTAATAGCCGCGAGTTGGGCTGGATTGAGCTCCATTGGAGCCCGAATATACGCCGAAGCCAGTCGGCCGGGGGGCGTGGCAACTTCCAGCGATGAAACAGCTACTTATTCCTCGCTACGGTCCCCCGGAGGTCCTCGCGGTGCGGGAAGCGCCGGACCCTCCCGTCACGCCGGGCGCGGTGCGTATCCGGGTGCACTATGCGGGCATCAATTTTTCCGATCTGCTTGCCCGGCAGGGACTTTACCCCGACGCTCCAAAACCGCCGTGCGTTATCGGCTACGAGGTCGCGGGTATCGTCGATGCTGTGGCCGATGGCGTGGGTACGCCGCGGGTGGGTGATCGCGTCATTGCCATGACGCCCTTCGGCGGACAGAGCGAGCTCGTAGTCGTGGCGGCCGGCGCAGTGTTTCCCTTGCCCGAAGCGTGGAGCTTCGAAGTGGGGGCTGCATTCCCGGTCGTGTATCTCACGGCCCATCACCTGCTCGTACGCGTGGCAGCCGCTCGACCCGGCGAATCAGTGCTGGTGCATTCGGCGGCGGGAGGCGTCGGGCTCGCGGTCGCCGAGCTGGCTCGCATTCTCGACCTGCGCGTGCTCGGACTCGCATCGTCTGGCAAACACGACGTGCTCCGCAGTTACGGCGTCGAGCCGTTGGACGGGCGCGATCCGCAGTGGCCGGACGCGGTGCGCCGCCTCGCGCCCGATGGCGTGGACATCGTGCTCGACCCGGTTGGCGGACAATCGTGGCGCCAGGGTTACGCGCTCCTCGCACCGCTCGGAAGGCTCGTTTGCTTTGGCGCATCCGAAGTTTCCGTGGGGTTACGCCGCAACATGCTGCGTGTCCTCTGGAAAGCGCTGCGGTGGCCGCGCTTCGCGCCACTGCGACTGATGAGCGACAACCGCACGGTCGCCGGTGTGAATCTGGGGCATCTCTGGACGGCGGAGCAGGTGATCCGGCCGCAGGTCGAAGCGCTCCTCCGCTACGCGCGCGAGGGACGGTTACGCCCGCGCGTGGATCGTGTGTTTCCGCTGGCCGAGGCAGCCGCGGCCCACCGCTACATGCACGAGCGCCGCAACGTGGGAAAGGTCGTGCTGTCGATGTCCTAGATGCCGAACACCAGACGGTCGAGCGCGTATTTCCCGCCGCCCATGATCGCGAGCGCGAGCGACACCACGAGCAACAGGAATTCGAATTCCCAACCGGGCGCGTTCTGTTCTTTGAACTTGCGGTGGACCGTGGTTCGCAGGAATTGAATCGCGCCGAGCATCACGATAACGAGGCCGAGCCCGGCGAGCTGCGTGAGGAAGCCGAAGATCAATCCCAGCGCTCCCGCCGATTCCGCGATCGAGAGAATGCGGAGGTTGCGCAACATGCTGGCGGGCATCTGTGCCGACGGTTGGGCACTCCAGAGCCCGCGTTTGGGCAGGCCGTGCGCGAGGAAAATGCCGCCGATGGCCAGGCGCAGGAGCAGGAGCGCGACGTCGCTGAACTGGTGAAGCGAGCCAAGAAACCCCATGTCGTGGTCCTCGCAGAAGGGGAACGTTCACGGGAAGGAAAGATTCGCCTGATGCCGCCCAAAGTCTACATCCTGGACGACGACCTCTCGTTTGCGAAGCTCCTGCGCGAGACGCTGGCCGCCTGATTACTGCCCGTCTCCTTTACCTAACAGCTTGCCCCTCAGGGCCGGATAGAACTGGACGAACGCCTGATCGAACGCCGCCTCGCTCTGGTGGCACTTATAACACGCCGCCTCGGCCGGGACCTTGGCGGCGCTCGACGTGGTATCGCTGCCGAACCCGAAGAACCCCCATCCGGTGGAATCGACGCCGGCGCGCTTGAGATGCACCTCGAGCCCGGACACTCTGTCGCCTTCGTAGAAGCCCACCTTGGCCGGCCGCGACTTCCGCGACGCCTCATAGAACGTCATCACGAGCATCGCGCCATCGGGGAACGTGCCGCGCTCCATCACCGAGCGATACGCCCACGGCTGGAGATAGATGTTGTGAAACATCCCTGGCGCAGCACCCGCCGGCGGGGGAGTCTGCGGCTGCGCGTACGATAGACCGGTGGAAGCGCCAACCATCACCCAGCCTTCGAATCCCTCGGGCCGGATCAATCGTCCGTCTTTTGTAAAACGCGCGATCTGGTCCGCGGGTGGGTTGGCCTGGTTTGCCGCCGCAAAAGCCGTAAAGGCCAGGGCCGCTACTGTCACGGCGGCTGCGCCAGCGATCGTGGTGCTCTTCATACTCGCTCCTCTGGTAGGGGATGCGACGGCCTCCGCGAGTATTTAGGGAAGAAAAGAGCGGGCGAAACGGGTGTTGCAGCGAACTGCGGTCGGTATGCAGCGAGTCGCGGCTAAACGGGGCCGAAGAACGTTAGTTTCTAGAGGAGTGCCGACCGTGACAAGAAATCAGCGCGCGCTCGCCTGGGCGCTCGGGATCGTGGCGTTGCTCGCCGCGGTGGCTGTCACGCGCCATCACCTTCAGATGCTCGACCATTCGCCGGGAGGCGAATACCTCACCTGGCGGCACGCGTTCTTCCAGGAAGCGCCGGATTATGTCTTCTGGGCCCTCGCGATTCCCGTCGTGTTTCTCTTCGTCGATCGCGTGGCACGGTTGCACTGGGCGTGGCCGCGCATCCTGCTCGCGCACGTCGCATTCGCGCTCAGTATGGTCTTTCTCTCTATCGTCATTCGCTCGATGTGGTACGGCTCGAGCGCCCTCGGGAACGCCATTTTCTCCACGCTGCCGGAGCAGCTTTTCACGTACTTGGCACTCCTCGCCGGCGTGCTGGCGTATCACTTTGCGCAGCGGTTCTTCGAGCGCGAAGTCGCGGCGGGCGAGCTGGCGACCGAGCTGGCCGAGGCCCGGCTCCGGGCGCTGCGCGCGCAGCTCCAGCCGCATTTCATGTTCAATGCGCTGAACAGCGTGGCGATGCTCGTGCGCGGTGGCCGCGGGCCCGAGGCGGTTGAAACGATTGCGAAAGTCTCGGAGCTCCTGCGCGACGGCCTGCAGGAGGACAGTCAGGCCGAGGTGGCGCTCGAGGACGAGGTGGCGCTGGCGCGGCGGTATCTCGCGGTCGAAGAAGTGCGCTTCGCCGATCGACTGCACGTCGCGGTTAATCTCGAAGAGCGGGCAAAGCGCGTGCGCGTGCCCCGTCTCATCCTCCAGCCCGTGGTCGAGAATGCGGTGCGTCACGGGATCGGCGCGCGCGCGACTGCAGGAAAGCTGGAGATCGGCGCGCGCACAGCGGGGCAGGAGTTGATCGTCGTGGTGCGGGATGATGGTCCCGGTCCGGCGGCCGCACCGCGCCCAAACGGGGGTGGCGTTGGTCTCAAGAACACGCGGGAGCGATTGCAGGCGGTGTACGGTTCAGCGGCGCGATTGACGCTCGAGCACGGGCCTGACGGCGGAGCGGTCGCGACGCTGGTGATACCGATCCGATGAAACCACTGCGCCTAGTCATTGTCGATGACGAGCCTTTGGCGCGCTCCGGGCTGCGTGCCCTCCTGGCGAACGATCCCGAGCTCGAGTGTGTAAGCGAGTGTGGCGACGGACAGGCCGCGATCGAGGCGATCGAGTCGCTCATGCCCGATCTCGTGCTCCTCGACGTGCAGATGCCGGAGATCGATGGATTCGGCGTGATTCGCGCGATCGGGCCGGAGCGCATGCCGGGCGTCATCTTTGTCACCGCCTATGAAGAATTCGCTCTCGAGGCGTTTCGGGTTCATGCGCTCGATTACCTGCTCAAACCCTTCAGCGACGCTCAGCTCGCTGACGCGCTCACGCGCGCGAAGCGATTGATCCGCGATCGGGGAATCACGCAGCTGGGGGACCGTCTCAACGAGCTTGCGCAATCGGTGCGGCCCGGGGCGCGCTACCTGTCGCGGCTCACGGTGCGCGTGGCGCAGCGCGCGCGGATCGTGCGTGTCGCCGATATCGATTGGATCGAGGCCGCCGACTACTGCGCCAGGCTGCACGCCGGAACCAGCACGCACGTCGTACGCGTGTCACTCGGCGCCCTGGAACGGCTGCTCGATCCCGCACAGTTCGTCCGCGTACATCGCTCGGCGATCATCAATCTCGACCGGATCAAAGAGATCGTGACCGATGGGTCGGGAGACGGTGAGATCTTGCTCGTGGATGGGACGAGAGTGCGAATGGCCCGCAGTCGCCGCGAGGACGTGGAGCGCGTGCTCGGCAAGGCGTGGTAACTCGCCCGAGGGGACCTGAGACCTAATTCCCTGTTGAGACTATCCGCGCAACGCGGGTGTAATCCAAGAGTAGACAGTCGATGTTGTTTTCCCCTCTTGGAGGCTCTCATGAGCGCAGACAATCCGCGGCAGAAACAGGGTGGCCGCGATCAATCGAACACCCAGGATACGGACACGACCGAAAAGCAGAGCTACCGCAGTGGGCAGGGCCAGCAAGGTCAGCAGGGTCAGCAGAACATCCAATACAAACCCGGTGAGCAGGGCCAACAGGGCCAACAGGGCCAGCAGGGTCAGCAGGGTGGCCAGATGGGTCAGCAGGGTGGCCAGATGGGTCAGCAGGGTGGCCAGCAGTACAAGCAGGGTCAACAGGGTCAGCAGGGTGGCCAGAGCGGACAGAGTGGCCAGGGCGGCCAGAGCGGCCAGAGCGGCCAGAGCAGTCAGCAGGGGAGTCAGCAGTACAAGCAGGATCAAGGTCAGCAG
>Ga0136846_1235551_pt1 | contig 31177 bp, 28 predicted proteins | sample HopSoiMetagenom2_FD_96841 | JGI IMG/M metagenome (GOLD analysis project Ga0136846, IMG submission 96841) | Grasslands soil microbial communities from Hopland, California, USA - 2 Assembly 2016 (version 4) | ecosystem: Environmental > Terrestrial > Soil > Grasslands | place: USA: Hopland...
CGGTCGCAAGGGGGACCTCTTTCGGAGGTACGGCCGGGAGTCGGAGGTGTCGCAGGCGCTCCCGCTTCCCCGCTTGGGAGCGCTCCCATTTCCGTTCTGTTCCGGACTGTAGAGCGCAGGCATGACCCTGACAACCCTCTGGGGGGGCTGCAGGAAACGAACCCAGGAGTCGACGATCCTGTCCCTGAACAACGTCTTCTACCACTGGGGCGCGCTCATCGTCCCCCTCGGCTACACCGATGACATCGTCTACGCCACCGGTGGAAACCCCTACGGGACATCGTGGCCCGCCGGATACCCCTCGGCGGCCCCGGACGAGGTCACGCTGGACTGCGCCCGCTTCCAGGGGACCCGGCCGGCCCGGTTCGCGACGCTGCTCGCGGCGGAGCGGACACAGGCGTCCGTCGCGCAGGGCTGAACGGGCGGGCGGCGTCCGGTGATCACAGGCCGGACGGCGGCTGCTCGCGGGCCGTACGCGCCTGCGCGCCGTGTCGTTCGAGGACCAGACGGGCCGTACGGGCCATGGCCTCGTCGACCATCTCGCCCTGGAACGTCACGGCGCCCGTCCCGGCCCGCTGCGCCGCCTCGACCGCCGCGATCAGCCCTGCGCAGCGGGCGAGTTCGGCGGCGTCGGGAGTGAACACCTCGTTGATCACGGGGACATGGGAGGGATGGATCGCCAACATGCCCTCGTAGCCGAGGGAGCGGTTCTGCTCGGCGAAGGCGCGCAGCCCCGCCAGGTCGGCGATCCGCGTCCACACTCCGCTGACCGGGCAGGGCACCGCGGCTGCCCGGACGTCCAGCAGAACGCGGGAGCGCAGTGCCAGGGTCTCGGTTCCGCCAGGGCTCCAGCGGTAGCCGACGGCGCGTTCCACGTCACCGCCGGGGGTGCTGAGTGCGCCCAGGTAGGCGACGCGTGGGGCGGCTCGGGCGATGTCGTAGGCCTCGCGCAGGCCTTGGGCCGTCTCCAGCAGGGGGACGAGGGCGACCTGCCCCGGCGGCAGGCCCTGTTCCCGTTCGCACCAGGTCAGCAGCTGGTCGGCGAGCTTCACGTCCTGGGCGTGGCGGACCTTGGGAAGGACGACGCCGGCGAGTCCGGGCCGTACGACCGCGCGCAGTTCCTCGGCCCCCGCCCAGTCGTCCAGCGGGTTGACGCGGACGAACAGTGCCATCCGCGCGTCCTGGCCGGCCCTGGTGACGGCGTCGGCCACCTGAGCGCTGGCGGCGAGCTTGTCCGGGGCGGGCACCGCGTCCTCCAGGTCGAGGACGGCGGCGTCGGCGCCGGCCGCGCGGGCCTTCGGCAGCCAGCCGGTTCTGGTGCCGGGGACGAAGAGCAGCGAACGCAGCGGGGGCCGGTCGACGGGTCCCTTGTTCACTCCGGCAGGCCTCTGCGACCCCACCTCGGACACCTCAGATGACATCGCTCGTCTCCAGGTCGGCGAGCTCGTCGGCGCTGAGTCCGAGCCACTGTCCGTAGACGAGGTGGTTGTCCTGCCCGAGGGCGGGTCCCGTCCGCCAGACCCGGCCGGGCCGCCGGCGGAAGTGCGGGATCACCGCCTGCATCCGCACCGGACCGAGGTCGGGGTCGTCCACGGTGATGATGTCCTCGCGTTCGGCGTACACGGGGTCGGCGGCGATGTCCGCCGCGTCGAACACCCGTGAGGCCACGACTTCGGCGCGGGTGAACTCCTCGAGGCACTCGCCGGTGCCGCGCTCCGCCACCCACTTCCGCAGCCCCTCGTCCAACTGCGCGCGCCGGTCGTACTGTTGCTCAGCCGTGGCGAACTCCTCCTCGGCAAGGCCCAGCAGACGGGCGACGTTGCGGACCGAGCGCAGCGTCGCCGAGGTCACCGTGATCCACTCGCCGTCACCGGAGCGGTAGGTGTTGATCACGGCGCCGGGGGCGACCGCCAGCTGGTTGCCCGCGCGTTCGGGCACGCTTCCCAACTGGTCGTGGACGATGACCTGCCACTCGACGAGCCGGAACAGGGACTCGAACAGAGCGAGGTCGATCCACTCGCCGTCGAATTCGGGGTCGTGGTCACGGCGGTGCAGGGCGGCGAGGACGGCGTAGGCGCCCATCAGGCCGGTCACGGCGTCACCGTGCGAGAAGCCGGTGTGCACGGGCGGGCCGTCGGGAAAACCGGTCAGGTGGACGACGCCGCTGCGTGCCTCGCCCATCTTGCCGAAGCCCGGAGCGTCCGCCTGGGACGAGGTGGCGCCGAAGCCGGAGATCTGCAGCAGTACGGCCCGGGGGTTGATCCGGTGCACGGCGTCCCAGTCGAGCCCACAGTCGCGCAGCCGTCCGGCGCGCAGGGTGACGATGACGACGTCGGCCCAGGCGACGAGGCGGCGGGCGACGGCTCGGCCGGCCTCGTGGTGCAGATCGAGGGTGACCGAGCGTTTGTTGCGGCCGGCGACCTTGAACCACAGGGGAACACCGTCCCGCCGGGGTCCCATGGCGCGGGCCGCGTCCCCGGCGCCGGGGGGTTCCACATGGACGACGTCGGCCCCCTGGTCGGCGAGCATCGAACCGGCCAGCGGGCCGGCCACCACATGCGCGAACTCGACCACCTTCAGCCCGGACAACTGCCCGCGTCCGGTGGTGTTCCGCTCGTCGTCCGACACCGATGCGTTCCCCCTGCCCGTGCTGTCTCGCGTTGACGCCCGGCAACACGGGCCCTGTTGGTGCGGCTCGGTGGTCGCCTGCCGGGTCTTCAGAGTGCCGGAGCGGGGAAATGCGTGTCGAGCAACAGACGGCCATCAATCCATGCGAAGAACGCATGAATCGTCCTCGCCCCCCCGGGCCTCACGCCCAGGACACCCCGGGTGGCAGAGCGCGGCCCTGGAGGCGGAACTCGTCGAGCGTCTCCAGGAACCGTTGTGTCACGGTGGGCAGCGTGCGTCGGGCGCGCAGCGCGATGTCCAGTCGCCGGTCCACCACGGGGTCCACCAGAGGGCGGCAGACGACGCGCCCGGCGCCCATCAGCGGGAGGACGAGGGCGGGCATCGCCGACACTCCGAGGCCTGCGGCGATCAGTCCGCCCACGGTCGCGATACTGCCCGCCTCGGCCGCCGGCCGCGCACGCGCGTCGATCTGGGCGAAGGCCGCGTCGGTGAGCCGGCGCACGCTCGAGTCGCGCCCCACGGCCAGGAACGGCCGGCGGGCCAGGTCGTCCCACGTGATCTCGTGGCGGTCGGTGAGCGGGTGGCCCTCCGGCAGCACCGCGACGAAGCGGTCCCTGACCAGGGGACGGTGCTCCAACCGCGCCGGCAGGTCCCCGACCGTGGTGATCGCGAAGTCCGCGTCACCGGACAGGACCCGGTCCAGCACCAGCCGCTCCAGGCCGTCGAGGAGGCGTACCGCCACCTGCGGTCGCCGCTCGCGGAAGTGGGAGATCACCTGCGGCAGAAGGACCGCGGCGACCGAGGGAAGGGTGGCCACGGCGACCGTTCCCGACTCGCCGAGCAGAAACCGCCTGAGCTCCTTCATGCCCGCCCGGTGGGCGGTGACGATCTGCTCGGCGATCCGCAGGGTCTCGACGCCCGCAGCGGTCAACCGGACGTTGCGGGTGTCCCGTTCGAGGAGCTGGACGCCGAGCTGACGTTCCAGGTCCGCGACCGCGCGGCTGAGCGAGGACTGGGACACGTGCATCTCGGCGGCGGCCGCGGTGAAGCTCGCGGCTCGCGCCACGGCCGCGTACGCCGCCAGTTGGCGCAGGGTGGTGGCCTCCATGGCTGGCGAGCATAGGGCTCAACCACCGGAATTGATGCGCTTATCGCATGGGCAGATCTCCGTTTGATGCTGGACACCGATCAGGTGGGACTCCGAAACTCTCGCGTAACACCTAGGCCCTGTCGTTTGGATCATCTCGGCGTCGCGGGACGGCCGAGAAGAACCGCACCTCACAGCCGAGCTGATCCAAACGACAGGGCCCAGGCCCGCTCCCGCCCAGCTCTCGCCCACCGCCGCCGAGGGCCGTCCCCGAGAAAGCGAGCGCCGCCATGCCGGCAGCACTGGGCTTCGCCACGATCGCCGCCGTACTGCTGCTCACCATGACCAAGCGGGCCTCGGTACTGGTCGCTCTGATCCTGATCCCGGTGCTGGCGGCGCTCGTCGGCGGCCACGCGGGCGAGCTGGGCGAGCTGATTCTCGGTGGGCTGACCAAGGTGGCCCCCACCGGCATCATGATCGCCTTCGCGGTCCTGTACTTCAGCCTGATGATGGACGCCGGACTGTTCGAACCCCTGATCCGCGGTCTGTTACGTGTCGCGCGGAGCGACCCGCTGCGGGTCACCGTCGCCACCGCCGTCCTCACCCTGTGTGTCGCCCTGGACGGCGACGGCGCCTCCACCTTCCTCATCACCGTCTCCGCGCTGCTGCCGGTCTACAAGAGACTCGGTATGAACCCCCTGGTGCTGTCCGGAGTGGTCTGCCTGGGCGCGGGCGTGATGAACATGGTCCCCTGGGGCGGCCCGACCGTACGCGCCATGGCGGCGCTGAAGCTGGACAGTTCCGACGTCTTCAACCCGGTGCTGCCCGCGATGGGCTTCGGTGTCGTCTGGGTACTGGCGGCCTCCTGGCTGCTCGGCCGCCGGGAGCGCAGGCGCCTCGGTGTGCTGACGCTGGGGGATCCGGCCACCGAGCCGAGCCTGCCGGGCACCGCCACCACGGCCGGCTCCACCACGGCCGGCGAGCCGGAGCGTCAGGTCCTGCGACTGCCCGGGGACGGGCCCGGCACGGTACGGGTCCCGCCGCTGCCGCGCACCTGGCTGAACGTCTTCAACCTCCTGCTCACCGTCACCCTGGTGGTCTGCCTGATCCAGGAAGTGCTGCCGCTCCCGGTGCTGTTCGTCCTCGGGTTCGCCATCGCCGCACTGGTCAACCACCCCACCTGGGAACAGCAGCAGACGCTGCTCGACAAGCACGCCAAGAGCGTGGTCCTGGTCACCACGATGATCTTCGCGGCCGGTGTGCTCACCGGGATCCTCAGCGGCACGAGAATGATCGACGAGATGGCCGAGGCGCTCGTCTCCGTCGTCCCCGACTCTTTCGGGCCGCATCTGCCCGTCGCGGTCGCCGTCACCGGCATGCCGCTGAGCCTGGTCTTCACCCCGGACGCCTACTACTTCGGGGTGCTGCCCGTACTCGCCGAGACCGCGCACGGTCTCGGCACCGACCCGGCCGAGGTCGCCAGGGCCGCCATCCTCGGCCAGATGACCACCGGCTTCCCGCTCAGTCCGCTCACCGCGTCCACGTTCATCCTGGTCGGCATGAGCGGTGTGTCGCTCGGCGAACACCAGCGCTTCATCTTCCGCTGGGCCTTCGCCACCACCCTGGTCATGACAGCCGGCGCCCTGCTCACCGGCGCGTTCTCCCTGTGACCTGCCCCTCCAACGTGCCGCCCGTTTCCGGGAGTCCGGGCTTGGGCGACCGGTTCCACCCGCATCGGGCATCTGGTCCGGTGCCCCACCGGCTGAGACGAGGACCCATGGGACGGATTTCCAGACGTACGGTGCTCACCGGCACCGCGGTCGCGGTCGCGGCGCCGGCCGTGGGCACGTCACCCGTGGCTGCCGCCGACACCCCGACCGCCACAACTGACGGACGACGGGCGTCGTCAGAATGCCATCCGGTCCTGAGAACGGACCTCGTCACGAGCGTGGCCCCCCGCAACGGCTGGCTGGTGACAGCCGTCGCCCTCCAGTACGCGCATCGCATCGACCCGCACGGCGGTGTGATCCCGCCCTCCGCCTTCCAGGTGAGGGCCACCGTGGGCGGGAGGACAACGGCTCGCACGGTGACCCGGATCTACCCGAGCACCACCGCCGAAGTGGACGACCGAGCGCACCCCGGACGGCCGGGGGACCGCCTGATCATCGAACTCGACCCGAACGACCCCGTCGCGCGCGCCGCGGGCACCGACCCCCTTCCGCTCGACCGCGCGTACTCCGTCAGACAGCTGACGGACGTCCTCACCCCGGAAGGCGAACCGGTGCTCAAGGCCGGTCCGTTCGCGGTCCGGAACGACGGCGTGAGCACTCCCGTGGTCGACGACTTCACCGCCGGCTCCTTCACCGACTCGGCGGGTTTCGAGCTGGGCTTCCGGCTCTACCGGCCCGGGGGAGTCTTACGAAACCCACGGACGCGCACGCGGTACCCGCTCGTCGTCACCCTGCACGGCGGTGGCGAGGTCGCGAACAACAACATGACCCAGCTCACCTCCAACCGGATCGCGGTCACGTTCGCCAAACCGGAACGACAGCGCCGTAACCCGGCGTTCGTCCTCTCCCCGCAGATTCCCCTGCCCCGTCCCATGGACGGACCCGACGGCACGGACTGGACCGACGCCAAGGTGCAGGCCGCGCTGATCGAACTCGTCGACACGTTCGTGAACGAGCACTCCCAGAACGTGGACCCGGCCCGGCTCTATGTCGTCGGCCTGTCCTCGGGCGGACGCGGAATCTACAGCCTCCTCGCGAAGCGGCCCGAGCTGTTCGCGGCCGCCCTGCCCACGGCCGGCTGGGGCGAAACGGCCGCCATGGAGAGGATCACCCACATCCCGATCTGGGCCGACCACTCCATCGACGACCCGGTGGTCCCCTACCGTGAGGGCCGGTTCGGCAAGCCGGGCACCTGGACCCTGATGAACCAGCTGGAGACGGCCGGTGCTCGGGTCAGCCGCGGGGAATGGGCCAACAACCTGCCGAAGGAACAGTTCGAGGCGCGGTCCCGAGCGCTCCTCGGACAGACACGGGCCGCAGGCGGCCACGTACTGTTCACCAGCTACACGGCCGGAACGACCCCGGTGAGCCCCCACTTCGCATGGGCCCAGACGTACGAGAACGACGTGGTCATCGACTGGCTCTTCGAACAGTCCCGGTAGTCGGGCCGGAATGGTTCCGGCCGATTCCCTTTCCTTCCGCACGGTGAGAGTTCACAATCCGGCGAACTCCCGCAGTCCTCACGGTGCGGGCGCACCTCGCTGTCCGGTTACCGCGCTCGACCCGCTATCCGGAGGTAAAGCAATGCGTCCATCAAGTCGTTCACCCCACCCGACCGTGCCCTCGCGGACCCGACCCCGTGCCATGACGGCACTGATCGCCCTGGCCACCACGATTGGCATGGCCCTGACTCTTCTGACGTTCGCCGCGCCGCCGGCGTCCGCCGCCGACCTGCTCTCCCAGGGCAAACCCGTGACCTCCTCGTCCAGCCAGAGCGCGTCCACTCCCGCGTCGGCGGCCGTGGACGGCAACACCGCGACGCGCTGGTCGAGCACGTTCAGCGATCCCCAGTGGCTGGGGGTCGACCTGGGCGCCACCGTCACCATCAGCCAGGTCGTCCTGCGCTGGGAGGCCGCCTACGCCCGCGCGTTCCAGATCCAGACCTCCGACGACGGCACCACCTGGACCACCGTCTACTCGACCACGACCAGCGCCGGCGGCGTACAGACCCTCGACGTCAGCGGCAACGGCCGCTACGTCCGCCTCAACGGCACCCGACGCGGCACCGCCTACGGCTACTCCCTGTGGGAGTTCCAGGTGTACGGCACCGGCGGCGGCACCCCGCCGGGCAACACCGTCCCGGACCCGACGGCCGCTTCCCTCGAAGCCACCGACGGGCCGCTGCCCACGGCCAGTTACACCGTTCCCAGCCCGGCGGGATACGGCTCCGGCACGATCACGTACCCCACGAGCAGTGGCTCGTACCCGGGCGTCGTCCTGATGCCGGGATATCAGGGCACCCAGCAGAACCTCCAGTGGCTCGCACCCCGCCTCGCCTCCTGGGGCTTCGTCGTCATCAATGTCGGAACCACCACACTCACCGACGATCCCGCCTCCCGCGGCCGCCAGATCAGTGCCGCCGGCACCCAGTTGCTCGCACTCGGCAACGCCACCGGCAACCCGGTGTCGGGAAAGCTCAACGGAACGCTCGGCGCGGTCGGTCACTCCATGGGCGGCGGCGGTGTGATGGCGGCCCTCCGGGACGACGCGCGCTTCCGGGCGGGCGTGCCCACGGCCCCCTACTACCCGAACGCCGACTTCTCCGGGGTCACCGACCCCACCTTCTTCCTGACCTGCCAGAGCGACCCCGTCGCCCACGGCAACACCTACGCGGTGCCCTGGTACAACTCCATGTCCCAGGCCGAGAAGCTCTACGTCGAGGTCCCGGGCGACCATCTGTGTCCCATGACGGGCTCCGGCAACAAGGCCAAGCAGGGCAAGTGGATAGTGTCGTTCCTCAGCCTCTGGCTGCGCGCCGACACCCGCTTCGGCCCGTTCCTGTGCGGTCCCGCACGTGACGCCGACAAGAACAACACCGCCCTGGTCACCCGCTGGATGGACACCTGCCAGTTCTGACCGCCCCGCTCGGAGTGGCGCGGCCCACCGCCGCGACACTCCGAGCCCGCGCCGGCGGTGCCCGACGAACGGCGGCTCCCGCCCACCCGGAGGGGTAACACCCTCCGGTCGGCAGGGGCATCGCAGACTTCCCGCCAGCTCAGCATGCTCGGCATCAGCCCCCGGGTCGAGGTGTCCGTGCAGACCTTCCAGTTGCTGCCCCACATGGTGGAGGGCACCCGGCGGCTCGCGATGATCCAGGAGCGCCTGGCGGTCAAGGCGGTCCGCTCCGCCGCGGTGCGCGTCCTGCCGTGTCCCTTCGACGCACCGCAGGCATACCCCGGAGCAAGTCCGGCCGCCCGGCCCGCCGTTCATATCGTGCGGTGCCCGCGCAAACCGCGCCGCCCGACCGGTGAAGTCCGGCCGGGCGGTGGCGTCGTGCGCCGTGCGGTCGGGACGGTTACGCGCCGGCCGCGAGCGCCGTCCCCTTGACCCCGGCCGGAGCGGTGAAGCGCACGCTCTTGAGGGCGACGGCGAGGACGGTGGTGGTCAGGACGCCGCCGGCGACCGCGAGCAGGAAGAGGAAGGGCCGACCGGTGTCGCCGAGGGCGAAGACGCCGCCGTACGGCTGCTTGCTGGTCGGGCCGAGAATCATGACCAGGGCGCCGGTCACGGCGCCGCCCGCCATGGACGCCGGCATCACCCGCAGCGGATCGGCGAGGGCGAAGGGCACCGCACCCTCGGGGAGGAAGGCCGCCCCGAACAGCCATCCGGTCTTGGCGTAGCTCCGCTCGCCCTCGGTGAACAGGCCGCGCCGCACCACGGTGGCCAGCGGCAGGGCCAGTGCCGGGACCATACCCGCCGCGATGACGGCGGCCATCATGGTCATGTTGAGGGTGCTGAACCTCGTCGGGTCGTCGCCGCTCAGTTCCACCGCGCCGAAGCTGATGGCCGTCTTGGTGATCATTCCGCCGAGGTCGGCGCAGGCCATCGCACCCAGGAGGAGCCCGGTGGCCACGGTGTTCTCGAACTGCAGGCCGGCCAGTTGGCCGTGCAGCCACCCGCCCAGGAGGTTGAGCAGTGCTCCGACGACTCCGATGATCAGGAACACGCCGGCCACGGTCGTCACCAGCGGGAACAGCCACGTCGAGGTGAGACCTTGCCACCGGGGAGGAACCGTGACCCGCTGGAACGCGAGAGTCAGAAGGCCGGCGAACACCCCGGCGGCCAGACCCGCGAGGGCGCCGCCCTGGATACCCGCCGCAGCCAGACCACCCACAGCCGCCGGTACGATCGCGGGCCGCCCGGCCACGCCGTGGGCGACATACCCGGCCACCACCACGGGGAGGAAGGAGAGTGCGCTGAGGCCGCACTTGAACAGCAGCGACGCCCAGGTCTGCGACTGGCTCCAGTCAGCTGTGGAGAGGAACTGCGAAGCCGTGTTGGCGAGCTCCGGACCGGCGAGGACGAGCGCGAGGACGACCATCACGCCGGGTATCGCGACGATCGGTGCCAACTGGGGTGCGTAGGCCGTCAGCCGGGTGCCGAACTGCCGGCCGGGCGGGCCGCTCGGGCCGCTTCGGCTGCTGCCGGGCGCTCGCGTGGGGTGGTTGCGACGGGACATGGGAATGCTCCTGGTGTGGTGGAAGACGTGTGCGTACGCGTGTGCGGCGGCAAGCTGCGCCTGGAGGGTGCCGGACACCCGTGAGCCACGGATGTCCGGCACCTCAGCCGTCACGACGACGGCGACGTCCGCAGCCCTGGTGACTGCCCGTCAGTGCGTCGTGATGAGGTCGGCGTTGAACGAGGCGAGGATGTAGTCCAGGTTCACGCCGACCATGTGGATGGTGCCGCAGCAGTCCCAGTAGGCACCCGCGTTCGACCCGACGATGTAGGCCGCGGTGTCGGTGTGGTCCATCACGTAGATGGGCGCGCCGGAGTCTCCGGGCTTGGTCTCCTGCCCGTTGTTGTACCTCGGGAAGTTGGTGCCACCCTTTTCGAAGACGAACCCCGCGTTGTTACTGATGCAGACGTCTGTTCCCGGCCAGCAGATGTTGAACTGGCCGTTGGAGATGGGGTGGCCGCAGTGGTTGAAGGATGAACGGCCGGTGCCACGGCGAGGCGCGGGGCCACCAGGGTTCGCCCGGGGAAACGGAGGTGTTGCGAGCCGAGGCTGAGCGGGTCGGCCCGGTCGGCGCGGGGAGCCGGCCCACTTCCGGCACGGTGCTCTCGAGGTCGCGATGAAATCGTTGAAGTCGCGCAGGATCTCCAGGGCCGCCTGGATATGGGGCAGAGCCTGCTCGGCGTCGCCGCGAGCCCACAGTTCGTATCCCAGCGCCAGCAGCGCGTAGGAGCGGCAGTGCCGCTCCCCGTGTGCCTGTGCGAGGGCCACCGCGAGTCTGCCGGTGTCGGCGGCGCGCGGGTCCGCCAGTCGGCTCTGGGCGATGGCTATCTGGAAGAGCCAGAACAGCGGTTCCACGGTCTCGCGGGCACCGCGGTGAATGGCCAGAGCCTCCTCGAAGTGGACGAGAGCCCGCTCGGGCCGGTCCGCGAGGAGCGCCGAGGTACCGCGGAGCCCCTGGGCGTGGGCGCGGACGGACGGGTTCTCCAACTGGTGGCCCAGCCGTTCGACCTCGTCCAGCCGGCACTGGGCCGTCGCGGGGTCGGCCTGCAGCAGAGCCAGATAGGCGGCGGCGGACAACGCCCGTGCCCGCGACAGGGTGGGTTCGGGGGCGGCGGCGAGTGCCCGGTCCAGTTGCTGGCGCCCTTCGCCGAGCAGACCGTTGGCGCACCAGTGGAAGCGAAGCGCCGCGGCCAGCGCGAGCCCGGCCTGTGCGTCGGCACCGGGGACGACACCGGCATAGTCGTCGCCGTCGTTGGCGGGGGAACCGTTCCGGTACTCCAGAGCCATCCGCAGATTGGCGTGTTCGGCGCGCAGCCGGCCCAGGGCCTCCTGCTGGCCGGGGCCGTACCAGCGCAGCGCGAGGCGTTCGGCGAGGGTCAGGAAGAAGTCGCGGTGCCGTCGCAGCAGCCGCCGCCGGTCCGACTCGCAGAGGCGGGCGTATCCGTACTCGCGCAGGATCTCCGGCAGCTGGTAACGGGTCAGACCGTCACGGTCACAGGTGCTGACCACCGACTGGGCGACGAGCCGGTCGAGCAGGTCCAGCACCCCGGCCGGGGCGATGCCGTCGCCCGCGCACACCTCCTCGGCGGCATCCAGGCCGAAGCCGCCGCGGAAGACGGCCAGCCGGTTCCACAACAGCCGCTCGGCGGCGGTGCACAACTCGTAGCTCCACTCGACCGTCCCCCGCAGGCTGTGATGGCGCGGCGGTGCGATCCGGCTACCGCCGGTCAGCAACGCGAACCGGTCGGTCAGCCGCTCCATGGTCACTTCGAGGGTGAAGCTGCGCAGTCGGGCCGCGGCGAGCTCGATGGCAAGCGGCAGCCCGTCCAGTTCCGTGCACAACCGGACGGCCTGGGCCCGGTTGGCGTCGGTGATGCTGAAGCCCGGTCGGACGGCGGCGGCCCGGTCCCGCAGCAGCTCGACCGCCTCACCGTCGGCCGACAGGGGCGTGAGGACGTGCACGCTCTCACCGGCGACCCGCAGTGTCCGGCGGCTGGTCGTCAGGACGCGCAGCCCGGGACAGGCGGACAACAGCGCCGCGGCCAGGCTCCCGCTCGCGTCGGTCAGGTGCTCGCAGTTGTCCAGCACGATGAGCGCCCGGTGCCGGGACAGATGGTGCGTGAGCAGCTCCAGTGCGGATCTGGTGCCGTGGTCGGGGAGTCGGAGCGCTCCCAGGGTGGTCGCGGCCACCATGGACGGGTCCCGCACCGGAGCCCAGATCGACCAGCCAGACTCCGTCCGGAAAGGCCTCACGGGAGAGCTCGGCCACCCGCAGCGCCAGCCGGGTCTTGCCCACTCCGCCGGTGCCCGTCAGGGTCACCAGACGCGCGGTGCGCAGCCGACGGCGAACCTCGGTCACCTCCCGTTGCCTGCCCACGAAGCTGGTCAAGGGTGCGGGAAGATTGCCGGCGACAGGGATGAGGGTGGTCACGCTTCACCTCGCGCTTGCGGACATCCGTGGGATGTCCGGCTCCGTAGCGGTGCTGCGCCGAACCACCGGGGGTTACGTCGCAGAAGCGTATCCGGGGCTCGGTTTCGGGACACGGGTAGTTCTACGGGGGTAGGTACCCGAGTTCTACTCGTCGGGTGGCTGGTTCAGGGCCCACCAGGCGGCGATCTGGCGCGGCGGGAGAAGCCGAGCTTGGCGAGGATGCGGTCCACGTGCCCGTCGACCGTGCGCTGGGAGAGCACCAGCTCGCCGGCGATCACCCGGTTGGTCATCCCCTTGGCGACGAGGGCGGCGACCTGCTGCTCACGGCGGGTCAGCGGGGAGGCCGCGGGCGACGGCGCGGCCGGTTCGGCACCGTCGGTGAGGGAGCGGGCGATGGCCTGGGCGGGGCCGTCGACCTCGGCGCCCTCGGCCAGCGCTCGTTCGTACCCGGCCGGGCCCAGTGCCCGCAGCACGGCCGCCTCGCAGTCGGCGTGGTACCCCTCGTCCCGCGGGTCGCCGGCGACGACGGCGGTGCCGGCGTCCTCACGCAGAGACTGTGCCATCCCGAGAAGGCGGCCGGCCCGTCGGTGGTCACCGTCCGAGGCGGTGATCCAGGCGAGCTGCTCGACCATCTTCGCCACACCGAGGGTGTCGCTGAACCCCCGCAGTGTCTCCATCGCGGAGACGGTCAGGGCCGTGGCCTCCCGCTGGTCGCCCTGGGCCCAGGCGCTGCGGCCCAGCACCATCAGCAGGTGGGCGCGGGCCCACCGCTCGCCGTGCGCCCGCGTGTCGTCGAGTGCCTGGCGGCTGGTCTTCGGCGCTGAAGCGTCCCCGGCGATCGTCTGGACGATGGCCAGCGCGCACCGCCAGGTGACCTCGCCGAACCGGTCACCGAGTGCCATGTGCGCCGCCACCGCCTGCTCGATCAGGGACACCGCCTGATCCAGTCGGCCCGAGTAGAGCGCCGCGACCCCCCGGTGCCCGCGCACATGCGCGGCCACCCCCGGCTCGTCGAGACGCTCGGCCAGCTCTTCCGCCTCAGCCAGCCACCGCTGCGCCTCCGCCAGGTCGAACTGTTCCCCGACCACGTAGGCGGCGGCCAGCAGGGCACGGGCACGGGCCGGCGTCGGCTCCGGAGCCGCCTGGAGCGCCCGTTCCAGTTGCCGCCGCCCCTCGCTGAGGAATCCGCCCGCCACCCAGTGGTAGAGCAGCGCACCGGCGAGCTCCAGCCGCGACTGCCGGTCCTCCGGCGTCGCCCCCTCGGCCTCGCCCGGGTACTCCATCGCCGCCAGCAGGTTGGCCTGTTCGGCGCGCAGCCGGGTCAGGATCTCCTCCTGGCGGGACCCGAACCAGTCCCGGTGGAGGCGCTCGGCGAGGGCGTGGAAGAAGTCGTGGTGGCGGCGCCGGGCCCACTCATCCCGGCCCGAGGCCACCAGTTGCTCCCGCCCGTAGGCGCGGATGCTCTCCAGCAGCCGGTAGCGTGCCGTGCTCCCGTCCTCGGGGCGCTCGACCAAGGACTGTGCGACCAGCCGGTCCAGCAGGTCCAGTACCTCGCGCTCGTCGATGCCCTCGCCGGCGCACACTCCCTCCGCCGCCTCCAGGGTGAAACTCCCGGCGAACACCGACAGCCGGGCCCACAGCAGCCGCTCCTCGCGACCGCACAGCTCCCAGCTCCAGTCGATCGCCGCACGCAGGCTGCGGTGTTGCGGCTGGGCCGTCCGGCTGCCCGTGGTCAGTAGCGCGAACCTGTCCTCCAGCCGTTCCACCGCATGCTCGACGCTGAGGGTCCGCAGCCGGGAGGCGGCCAGCTCGATCGCCAGCGGCAGCCCGTCCAGGGCCGCGCACAGCCTCGCCACCAGGGCCCGGTTCGCGTCGGTGACCTCGAAGCCGGGCCGCACCGCGCCGGCCCGCTGGCGCAGCAACTCCGCCGCGTCGTCGGCCGGGAGGGAGGAGACGTCGAGGGTGTGCTCACCGGTGAGCTGGAGCGTCTCCCGGCTGGTGGTCAGAATCCGCAGCTCGGGGGCGGCCGACAGGAGGTGCCGGCTCAGGTCCGCGCACGCCTGGGTCAGGTGCTCGCAGTTGTCCAGCACCAGCAGCACCCGCCTCCTGGACAGATGCGCGGTGAGGCAGCTCCTCCACGCCGCGGGCACCGACGTCCGCGACTCCCAGCGCGGCGGCGACGGCACCCGGCACGGCCGACGGCTCGTGCACCGAAGCCAGGTCCACCAGCCACACCGCCGAGAACGCCTTCGCCGACCCGGCGGCGACTTCCAGAGCCAGACGGGTCTTGCCCACCCCGCCCGGCCCCTTCAAGGTGACCAGCCGCGCCACCCCCAACAGACGCCGGGCCTCGGCCACTTCTTCCCGCCGGCCCACGAAACTCGTGAACGGGGCGGGCAGACCACTCACACCAACCCCAGTACTGGTCACGCGGTCCGCTCTCTTCCGGCCCGGCGGGAATCCCGCCGGACGTCCGCCTCTGCGCCGGTCGGCTTCGCGGGCACCGACAGCCGCACGGGACGACAGTACAGACCCTGGGTTCTGTCGGGTCGCAACTGATCCGGTGTCCAACCGCGTACTGGGCAGGTGGATCGAGGCCTGAGCTCAGGCGGCGACCGTGAACCCGTGCCGGCTGCCGAGCGCTGTGAGGGTGGACTGGCCCGGGATGCCGTCAGCGTTCGGTCCGGTGAACCCCTCGCGACGCTGGAAAGCCGCGTAGGCGTCGACGGTATGGGACCCGAAGGATCCGTCATCGCCGAACGCCGGGTCCAGCAGCCCTTCTGCGACCAGGGCAGCCTCGACGGGTCGGACGTCCGCAGGGAACGTCGTGTGGCCCTGGGCGGCACCCGGGTCGGTGCGTGCGGCGGTGACGACGTGCGAGAGGCTGACGCTGATATCGCCGGGTGAGGCACCGGGCCGTGGGGCGCCCTTCTTCACCCATGTTTCGAGCGGTTTGCCAGGGCATTCGGTGGCGAAGCCATCGCGGTGGCCTTTGATGTCCGTCCCGGCGCCGCCCTTCGCCCGCAGCAGGTCGATGGCGTCGCGAATGCCGGCCAGTTGAGCATTGGTCGGATGGGTGAGGCCGGAGTCGCCCACCATGGCGCACACCGAGTAGTGGTGCAGGTTGAGCTGGTGGTTGCCGTTCGCGGCTTGCAGCTTGTGCGGGCCGCGCCCTTCGAAGACATCTCCGTGCGGACAGACCACGAAGCTGTAGGCGATGTCGGAGTAGTTCTCCTTGTGGTTCGCCAGGTGGGAGTCCTGGATGGCCCGCACTCGGCCGGCGCACTTGTGGTGATTTTCCGGCTTGGCGAGATCAGACGGAACGGGGGCGCCCTCATAGTGGACCTTCACTCCATGAGTGGACGCTATGTGCACAAGAGGCGATCGAGGCGGTTTGGCCCCCCAGTCGGCACGAGTCACGAGACGCATTTCGCACTCCTCACTTGCGAGTGGCGGGTAGATGCCGTCACGCGCAAGAGCAGGCGGGATTACGGGAGTTGAGTCGGTGAAGGCACAAGTACCCGCGATATCCGCAGCACTTGAGAATCTCACCGCAGACCCGAGGGTGATGTTCGCGGCTGACGCATGGCATGTACCCAGCGTCTTTATCAGCGTGCATCTGCGCACTCGGAGAAGTCAAGCAATGCGCTCCGGTTGCCCCGTTGCCGATACGGCCATACGGTCGATGTAACGAATCTTACGTGCCTCGCAGCCTCGTTCTGTATACGCGTCAACGTATACGCGTCAACAATGACAGATCGAAAAATGAGAAGGCGTAGGAATGAAAATGAAACTGACCGAGCTGAGATCCCTCGCCACACAAGTGGGGTTCACCGGTAGTGACATCCCTATCGCGGCGGCCGTCGCCATGGCGGAATCCGGAGGCGACCCGGACATTGTCGGGGACAAGAAGCTGGTCGACAACAAGTGGGGGCCGTCCTACGGCCTCTTCCAGATACGTTCCCTCAAACACCCGGAGCAGTTCTCCGGACCGGACAAGCGCAGGATTGCCGGAAAGCTCAAGGACCCGCTCTACAACGCCACGACAGCAAAGGCCATCAGGGACGCGCACGGCTGGGAACAATGGTCCACGTTCACGAACGGCGCCTACCTCCATCACATGGATGGCAGCACTGGTGGCGGCACCGCCACATTCGAGCCCTTCCCTGGTGCTTCGTTCTTCCACACCGGGCAGAAATCGGCGATCATCGCCGCGATGCACACGCGGCTTGTCAGTGAAGGATGCAATCAGTACGAGTCCAGCCACGGCGCCGACGTGTGGGGTTCGGGGGATGTGAAGTCCTACGCCGCGTGGCAGCGGAAGCTCCACTTCTCCGGCAGCGACGCCAACGGCATTCCCGGCAAGCACAGTTGGGACACGCTGCACGTCCCCAACGTCTGAGCCCGCGAGCGGCCGGGGCGGCGCGGGCGCCGAGGGACCACAACCGACGGCCCGCACCAACCCGTTGGGGTTGTGTGCAGGCCGTCGTCGTCCGGGTTCTCTCGCAGCGTCAGCTCGTCCAGCTGTGGGCCACGTCGACGACCACCCGGTCGTCCAACTGGGTCACGCGGAACGGCAGTCGGGCGCGGACGCCGAGACCGACCTGCGTCTCGCCCTCGTAGGTGCCGCCGAACCGGGTGTCCCGGAAGGTGGTGTACCCGCTGACGTTCACGCTGGGCAGGTGTTCGCCCACCACGCCCGGGTAGGTCGGCACGCCGGCCTCCAGGTCGTAGCTCCACGCGCCGATGCCGATGTTGAGGATCGCCCCGCCGGCGACCGGAATGTACTGGCCCGAGGGGTCCGCGTGGAACCGGTTGACGTACTGCACCTGGTAGCCGATCCGGCCACCGCCGGGGATGTCGAACACCATGCGGTCGTAGCACTCGTGGCGTCCGGTCCTGATGTCCACCAGGTGATCGCCCCCCATGAGGGCACCGCCCACCTTGGCGCCGCTGCCCCAGCCCGTCGGGCATGCCGCCGCCGTGCGTGAGCTCTCCGCCGGGGCCGCGCCGGCGGTGCCGGCCGCCGTCCCCAGCATGGCGCCCGCGAGCGCGAGCGCCATCCCTACTGCTCTGATACCCCGCATGGTGTCCCCCTTTGTCGCGTAACTCTGATGCTGGGTGAGACGGCCCGCACCACCGGAAGGTTGTACGCGACTCGGGGCCCCGCTGCCGTGTGCACCCCACGCCACGCGTCATGGCGCGGGCCCGGCCGCGCGCCACTCCCTCCAGTGCCACCCTTGGTGGTACAGCCGCACGAGGAACAAGGAGAAACCAGCATGGCGATTCAGCGGATGGACAACGTCGGCATCGTCGTCGAGGACATGGACGCCGCCGTCGCGTTCTTCGTGGAACTCGGCATGGAGCTGGAGGGCAGGGCCGAGATCGAGGGCCCCTTCGCCGACCAGTGCACCGGACTCGACGGCGTCCGCTGTGACATCGCGATGCTCCGGACCCCGGACGGTCACAGCCGGCTCGAGCTGGCGAAGTACCGCAGCCCCGCGGCGATCAGCGCCGGTCCGCGCAACCGGCCGCACAACGTTCTGGGCACCCACCGTGTGATGTTCGCCGTCGACGACATCGAGGACACCGTTGCCCGGCTGCGCCCGCACGGCGCCGAACTCGTCGGCGAGATCGCACGGTTCGAGGACATCTATCTGCTCTGCTACCTCCGCGGCCCGGAGGGCGTCATCGTCGGACTGGCCGAGCAACTGCGCTGAGACGAACGCGCCCGAATGCGGGCGGAGCCCGGCCCGGACCCCATGCTGTGTCAGCGGGTTCGGGCCGCAGCGGCGTCGCGGAGGAGTCCGGCGAAGGTCACGGCGGCGGGGGTGAGCGAGTGGCCGGCCATGCGGACCAGGAGGATGCGGCGGATGGGGGCCGGGGCTGGAGGGGCAGGATGTTGACGCCGGGTCGGATGCCCTCCAGGGCCAGGGTGGGGGCGAGGGCGACGCCGATACCGGCGGCGACCATGGCCTGGGCTTCCTGGTAGTCGTGGGCCTCGTAGGCGATGTGGGGCTCGAAGCCGACGTCGCGGCAGCCTCGTACGAGGGCTTCGGCCCCCCGCGCTACATCAAGGAAGAGCTGCTGATCGTCCTGGGCACCTCCTCCACCGAGCCCGTCCTGCCGCGCATGATGGCCAAGCTTCAGCACCTCGGCGCCTCGAAGCCGGTCGTCGGCATCACGCTGCCCGCCGGGTACTCCTTCAACCTCGACGGCACCGCCATCTACCTGACCATGGGCTCGGTCTTCCTCGCCCAGGCCCTCGGCATCGACCTCAGCCTCACCCAGCAGCTGGCCATGCTCGCCGTCATGCTGCTCACCTCCAAGGGCGCCGCAGGCGTCACCGGCTCCGGCTTCCTCGCCCTGGCCGCCACTCTCAGCGCCGTCCCGCACGTCCCGGCCGCCTCCCTCGCGCTGATCTTCGGCATCGACCGGTTCATGTCCGAAGCCCGCGCCCTCACCAGCCTCGTCGGCAACGGCGTCGCCACCCTGGCCGTCGCCCGCTGGGAGGGCGAGCTCGACGAGCACCGCGCGAAGGCCGTCCTGCGCGGAGAGATCCCCTACGCCCCCGCTCCCTCCCCGGTGACAGCGCTGCTCGACCCGAAGGAGACGCCCGCACCCACCCCCGACCCCGTCCCCGCCGCACGCTGACGTCACATGTGGGCCGGCCCGGAGCAGACGCTCCGGGCCGGCCCACATACGTATGTTCAGACTCGGTCGGCGGCGACAAGCAGGTACTGGAAGGACCCGTCCTTGTACGAGTTGATGAACGCGTCCTCAATTCCCGTGACCAGCGACGACGTTGCCCGCAGCTCCCAGTAGGGCAGAGTGGCGGGCGTGAGGTCGATGACCGCCTGAGGAACCAGGCGATTGTCGGCCATGGCCCGCAGATACTCCCGGCGCGAGTGGATGTTGCACTCGAAGTGCGCGTTGATCTGGGAGACCCACTTCGAAGGCTGGCCGTACCGCGGGTTCCAGCAGCCGGTGATGGTCACGTAGCGACCGCCGACCTCGAGGACGCGGGAGTGTTCCGCGAAGAGGTCCTGCAGATCGACGTACATGCTCGACTCGTTGTTCCACGAGGCCGCGGCCTGCCCGGTCTCGAAGGGCGTGGAGAGCATGTTGCAGACGCGGGCGCGCACATGGTCCTGGATACGGAGTTCCTGGGCACGCCGGTTGGCGAAGTCGGCCTGCTTGGCCGACAGGGTGACACCTTCCACCTTGCATCCGAAGCGTTGGTGCGCCATCACCATCGACCCGCCGCGCCCACAGCCGGCGTCCACCAGGGTGTCGTCACTCCCGATGTCGCCGAGGTGCTCCAGGAGGAGATCGGCCTGCGCCGACTCCAGGCGGTGGAGCTCGGAGATCAGCCTCTTCTCGCTCTCGCTGTCCTCGGCGTCGCCGAGCGCGGAGTGGTCGACCTCACCGATGCCGTAGTGGTGGTGGTAGAGACCGTCGACATCGCCGAGACGCAGGTTCACGGGCCTGGCCTCCCCGTCCCAGTAGCGGGCGATGTCTCCCTGGTAGGGAGTCGCCGGGCCGGGGATGCGCAGACGCGCGTCGGTGGCGGTGCGTTCGGTGCTGGTCGTGCTGCTCACAGATGATTCCATTCTTGCTACCAGAAATCGGGCAGGCTGTAGCGATAGGTGTTGGTCCGGTGCCAGTTGTGGTTGCCGTCGACCCAGGCGGCCACGCCCCGAAGGAAGCGCTGCACACTCGGGACGGGGCAGTCGGCGGTCAGGGCTTTGGCTTCGGTCTCGAATGCGCGCATGAGGTCGTTGTGGACCTCGACCGACTTCAGATAGGCGTCCCGGTCGGAGAGGCCCTCACGTTCGGCGATCACGACGGGCAGGTTCAGGTGCCGGCCCGGAGCGTCGAGTTCCTTGGTGTACGAGTACAGGTCGTTCACGATGGTCGTCGCGTTCGAGGCGAGCGCGATGACCTTCTGCATGGCGGCCTGGGAATGCAGGTCCATCGGCAGTTCGTAGCCGCCGACGGTGTCGGTGATGGTCGGGCAGGGGCGGAAGTTGTTGAACTGGCGCATCGCCAGGTACTCCCACACCTCGGGTACGCGGTCCAGCTGTGCCCAGGCGGCTTCGGCGAGATACCCCAGGTGAAGCCGGGCCATGTCGTGCCGGAAACGGTCGCTCTGGGAGGGACTGGCCGCCTGGACGAAGTAGTCCATGGCGGAGCGGTAGGCGCGCCGAGGCGCGTCCGAGTGGAGCGACTTCGCCCATGGCGCCTGGTACTCCTCCGTCGTGTGGAGGGGGTCGAGTGCCGTGTGCGCCAGCAGAAGGCGTTCGCCGAGGCCGACGGGCGAGCCCCCGTGGTCCTCGCAGTAGTAGTCGTCCAGCGCGTTCTCGGCCACCATCAGGCGGGTGGCGATCATCAGGTGGTCGACGGTGGGCGCGTCCGGATGGCAGCCGACCATGTATCGGCCCACGGAGAACCCGTCGAACTGCTCCTCCAGGTCCTTGGGATACAGGGAGACCTCGTCCAACGCCCAGGCCTTGATCCTTCGGCTGACCTCTTCGACCCGCACCGGGTCGGGCTCGGCCACCTGGTGGTGGTAGAGACCCGGGATCGGTGTGCCTTCCGCTGTGGCCGCCGACGGCTCCGAAGACGTCGGCGGCTCCTCCCGCAGGATCAGACGCAGGCCCGCCGTACCCAGGCCGCTGGGGCCGCGCAGGATCCGTTCGAGGCCGGGGATCGGTGTTGGCACCTCGGCTGTAGGCGCCACGGTGGTCGGCACGACGGGTGTCGGCACCGCGGTTGTCGGGGCCTCGTCGAGCGGCGGTGCCGGCGCGGAAAGCGCGGGCGGGGCGGGCAGGGCCGGCGCACCGGGTGACTCGCCGGTGGCGGCCTTGATGTCGCAGGCGCGGGCCGCGGCTTCAGCGAGGACATGCGCCCCGAAGTGGGCAGCGACCGCCGGCAGGCTCGACTGCGGAGGTGTCGGCTCGGGCGCGGGCATCGATGGCTCCTTCGTGGGGTGGGCGGCTGTCCTGGGACCCGTCGGGCACGCGCGGCCGACTCGGAGGGTCCGGAGGGGGCACCGGGCCTTGCGGTACGGGCCCGCTACCTGGGCCAGCGGGCGATCTGCACGTTCTCCAGCACGCCGACCGCGTCCGGCACGAGGATGGCGGCCGAGTAATAGGTGCTGACGAGGTAGGAGGTGATCGCCTGCTCGTTGACGCCCATGAATCGGACGGACAGACCCGGTTCGTACTCGTCCGGCAAACCCGTCTGATGAAGCCCGATGACGCCCTGCTTGTCCTCGCCGGTACGCATGCAGAGGATCGAGCTCGTCATCTCCCTCGTGATGGGGATCTTGTTGCAGGGAAGGATGGGCACCCCGCGCCAGGCCGGGACCTGCTGACCACCGACGTCGACGTGGTCCGGGTAGAGCCCGCGCGCGTTGAACTCACGCCCGATCGCCGCGATGGTTTTGGGGTGCGCGAGATAGAACCTCGACCCGCGACGGCGGCAGAGCAGCTCGTCCATGTCGTCCGGGGTCGGCGGTCCTGAGCGCGTCTGGATGCGCTGCTTGAAGTCGGCGTTGTGGAGCAGGCCGAACTCCCTGTTGTTGATCAGCTCATGCTCCTGGCGCTCGCGCAACGCCTCGACGGTGAGCCTGAGTTGCTCCTTGGTCTGATTCATCGGCCCGTTGCAGAGGTCGGAGACCCTCGTGTGGATCCGCAGAATGGTCTGCGCGACGGAGAGTTCGTACTCGCGCGGTTTCAGCTCGTAGTCGACGAACGTGCCGGGCAGATCATGCTCGCCGGTGTGGCCGGCCGACATCGCGATCTCCGCCTCGCCCTTGCGGTTCTGGCGTTGACGGGGAAGGGACTTGAAGCCCTCGATGTGGTCCCGCAGGCCTGGCGCGGCGGACAGTACGGCCTCGAAGTCGGCGCGCGACAGGGTGAGCAGGGTGCCCGAGGTCACGGCGGTGGCGGTGTGCTCCCACGGGGCGTTCCCGTCCAGCAGGGCGTGGTCCCCGAACCGGTCGCCATTGGCGAGTACGTCCACGGCGACCTGGTCGCCGTACTTGCCGACGGAGGTCCGGCTGACGCGGCCGTGGGCGATCAGGTGGAGTTGATGCGCGGGCGCACCGCGCTCCACCAGCGTCTCGCCGACCCGGAAGTCGCGTTGCACGCACCGATCGGCGAGGGCGGTGAGTACCTCGACGTCATCGAAGCCGCGCAGCAGGGCCAGTTCACCGAGCTCCTGGGGGATCACCCGGACCGCGGCGCCGTCCTGGACGAACTCCACGCTCCCGTCGCCGACGGTGTAGGTCCGACGACGGTTCACCCGGTAGGCCCCGCCCTTGGCCTCCACCCAGGGGAGCATCCGCAGCAGCCAGCGAGAGGTGATCTCCTGCATCTGCGGGGCGGACTTGGTGGTGGTGGCGAGGTTGCGGGCGGCCGCCGTGCCGAGAGATTGCCGGGGCGGCTCCAGTTGCGCTTCCGGGCTCGAGTCAACAGTCATCGGGCGAGCTCTCCTTGCTCAAAGCGGTGATGGCACCTGCATGGGCTCATCGGACCAACAGGAGAAAAAGTGGTTATTCAAGGGGGAATCCGTCCAGATCCAGGTGAACAGTAGTGGCCGCTACGTCCTGTGGACCAAGGAAAGTCGGCGACATTAACTCGATACGATGATCACGCCCCGCACGATGTTTGCCCGGGTGCCGACCGGGTTTGAGCCCCGTTCGGCGGCGCGTCCCGGCGAGCGGCCGGTCGGCTTCCACGGCAGCGCGGACCAGCCCCACGGCTTTGCAGCGCACGGACAACGCCTGGGCTCCGACTCGTAACCTCCGTACAGGGCACCGGAGTTCAGCGGAGGGATATGGGCCGGTCGTACCGCCTGGCACCGGCGCCACGACGACCCCGGCCCCGGCGAAGGCCGGTACCTCGGCGACCAAGGTCACGGCGCTGCTCACCGACTTCCACATCCGGCTCTCGGCGCAGAAGTACCGGCCTGGCCAGTACACTTTCACCGCGGAGAACATGGGCCACCACCAGCACGCCCTGGAACTCGTGGGACCCGGTGGCGGCAACCGCAGCAAGACGCTGGACCCCGGGCAGTCCACGGCCCTCATGCTGACGCTGAAGTCCGGCATGTACCAGGTCTTCTGCCCGATCGGCGGACACCGGGACCTCGGCATGAACACGAAGATCGCCGTCGGCGGAACCCCGGCATCGTCCGGCAGCGGCAACAGCACGTCCCCGGGCAAGGGGTACTGAGCGACGCCTGCCAGGTGAGCCACCCGGCGCGACAACCGGGCCCTCAACCTGCCCGAGCCGCGAAAAGACCCGTCACGAAGCCACAAAGTCCCCGTCAGCAAGCGCACGCCGACGGGGATCCATGAATGATCGAGGCTAGCCCTGGGGAAGGGCCGTCGGGCTGCCCGTGACCCACTCGCTCCACGGCATGTTCCAGTCGCTGAGGCCGTTGTCCGGGGCCAACGTGGTCTTGTCCACGGAGTTCTTGACGATCACGACGTCGCCGATCATCGAGTGGTCGAAGAACCACGCGGCGGGTTGCCTGCTGTCGACGCCGCCCCTGACATCCTTCAGGCCTATGCAGCCGTGGCTCGTGTTGACCTTGCCGAAGGCCGAGTCGGCGGCCCAGTAGTTGCCGTGGACGAACGTTCCCGAGTCGGTCAGGCGCATGGCGTGCGGTACGGCCTTGATGTCGTACGAGGGCTTGCCGTTCTTCTCCGTGAGGCCGACGCTCGCACCGTTCATACGGGTGTGCCAGAACTTCTCGGAGATCACCATCTGACCGTTGTGCGTCGGGTGCTCCGGGCTGCCTGACGAGATCGGGATGGTTCGGATCGTCTTCCCGCCCCGTGCGACGGCCATCTGCTTCGTCTTCGCGTCCACGGTGCTGATCTGGCTCCGGCCGATCGTGAACGTGACTGTCTTCTGGATGCCCTGGCGGCTGAGCGTGACGGTGACGGTGGAGCCGGGCTTCCAGTAGTTCTCGGGGCGGAAGTCCAGACGGTGGTCGTTCAACCAGTGGCCGACGACCTGCTGGCCGCTGCTCGAGCTGACCTGGATCTCCGACTGCACGGCGGCCTTGTCGCTGATCGCCTGGTCGAAGTCGACCCTCACCGGCAGGCCCACGCCGACGGTCGAGCCGTCCTGGGGGGAGAGGTGCCCGATGAAGTCGTTGGCCGGGGAGACCGTGGTGATCGCGGCGCTGTCGTCGGCGGAACGACCCTTGGCGTCCTCAGCCTCCGCGGCGATCTGATACTTGGTGGCACGCTCCAGCGGGCCGTTCGGCTTCCAGTAGGTGCCGTCGGCGGACAGAGCGCCCGGGATTTCGGCACCGGTCGCGACGGCGGTCATGGTCACCTGGGTGAGCTTTCCGTTGCTGACGGTGACACTGACCGGGTCGTTGATCCCGACGCCGTACGCGCCCGGCCCGGCCGTTATCGCTATTCGGGCGTCGGAGGCTTCCTGGGCGTCCGTCCGAGATGCCCGCGCCTGCGATGTCTGGCTGTCCCCGGCTTCGTTGCCGCCGACGGCGGCGTTGCTCGTGCCGCCGAGGGCCGTGACCGCGAGTATGCCGCCGAGCGTGCCGGCTGCGGCCACCAGTCCGGTGTGTCGTTTACCCAGCATCATGAAGCGCTTCTCCCATGGCATTGGCTTTGCGTCCGTGCGCCGATCACCGGAGTAGGGCAACCAGCTTTGAAACCATAGGCACGCTTCTATTATTAAATGGCTAAATTGTGGCGAAGGGCACGATGTGTCCATCTTGTCGCCAGCAGTAGCGACTCGCCGCCTGTGTAGGCCGAGTCGCTACTGCTGGTGGTGGGTGCCGGGGGTCTACGGCCAAGGGTGGCGAGTGAGCGTCTTGGACGGACCGTGTGCGGTGGCGAAACCAGATCCAAGGCCTCCTTCGGGGGTGGGGGGCGAGGTGGCCCGGACGAAGCGCGGAGCTGACGGATGGGGGGACGAGGCGGCAATCTCGAAAGTTTCGAAGAATTCCCGGATGGTTCGACGTCACAAGCTAGGAATGCGGGGCCGTTTGGTCAAGGCCTGGCGCCGATCTGTCCACAAACAGCGCCTCCCTTGAGGCTCGGCAAGCGGTCGCGCCGACCGGAACCACTCCGCGGTGTGGGGATGCAGCTCACCTGTTCAAGGCGTACGTGTGGGGGAGAGGCCCAGCAAGCGGCGCCCGTGCAGTCGTCCCCGGCGCCGGCCCTACGGCATCCGTCGACGGCGGCGCCGGGATTCGCCTTCCGACTCGCCGGGATTCAGAAAGTTTCGATGAACGAACCGAAACTTCTTCTGTGAGGAGTATTGACGACCATCGTCAATGCCTCAATCATCCCAGTCTGAGAACGGCCCACGGTTCGAGATGCCGAGTACGTCGCCTGGGCAATCCGTGGTGCACGGCAGATCCACGCACAGCCGCACGACAGAACCGCCGCCGCACCAAAGCACCCGCGCCACCCCGTTTCGTTCCGGTGAGGTTCGCACCAGCGCATCCTGGCTCTTCGCACAGTCGGAGAGGTACGTGACGCCGCGTGGCGGTCCCCCCGGCTGAGCCGCGATGGAGCCCCCCATGAGCACCCGCATGCCTGTGTCGAAACACCGCCGCGGTCCGCCGTACGCACCCGACGGTTGACCGAGTGCCGGCCCACCCCCCCCACCCCGTCCGTCTGCCGAGTGGGGGCGGACGACGCATCGCCCCGCGTTTCAGTCCTTCCGTGATTTCCAACCTTGGAGGCACAGCCATGGGCTCGTATGCCCTTCCCAGACCAGTTATCCGCTTCCGGAAGATCCGCGGCCTGCTGGTGGCGCTGGTCGTCGGCGTCCTCGGTACGGTCGCCGCGCTGGTCGCGCCGCCGTCCGCGCACGCCGCCGAGAACACGCTCGGCGCCGCGGCCGCGCAGAGCGGCCGCTACTTCGGCACCGCCATCGCCTCGGGCAGGCTGGGCGATTCGGCGTACACGTCGATCGCGGGCCGTGAGTTCAACATGGTGACGCCCGAGAACGAGATGAAGATCGACGCCACCGAGCCGCAGCGGGGCCAGTTCAACTTCAGCGCCGGTGACCGCGTCTACAACTGGGCGGTGCAGAACGGCAAGCAGGTGCGCGGCCACACCCTGGCCTGGTACTCCCAGCAGCCCGGCTGGATGCAGAGCCTCAGCGGCAGCACGCTGCGCCAGGCGATGATCGGCCACATCAACGGCGTGATGGCCCACTACAAAGGCAAGATCGCCCAGTGGGACGTCGTGAACGAGGCGTTCGCCGACGGCAATTCGGGAGGCCGGCGCGACTCCAACCTGCAACGCACCGGCAACGACTGGATCGAGGTCGCCTTCCGCACCGCGCGCGCCGCCGACCCGGCCGCGAAGCTCTGCTACAACGACTACAACATCGAGAACTGGACCTGGGCCAAGACGCAGGGCGTGTACTCCATGGTCCGGGACTTCAAGCAGCGCGGCGTGCCGATCGACTGTGTCGGCTTCCAGTCGCACTTCAACAACGAGAGCGCCTACAACAGCAACTTCCGCACCACTCTCCAGAGTTTCGCCGCCCTCGGCGTCGACGTGGCCCTCACCGAACTCGACATCCAGGGCGCCTCGGCCACGACCTACGCGAACGTGACCAACGACTGCCTGGCGGTCCCGCGCTGCCTCGGCATCACCGTCTGGGGCGTGCGCGACACCGACTCCTGGCGATCGGAGCAGACACCGCTGCTGTTCAACGGCAACGGCAGCAAGAAGCCCGCCTACACCTCCGTCCTCAACGCACTCAACGGCGGCTCACCCACGCCCCCTGCGGGTTCCGGAGCGATCAAGGGCGTCGGTTCGGGCCGCTGCCTGGACGTGCCCGGCAGCAGCACCACCGACGGTACCCAGCTCCAGCTGTGGGACTGCCACAACGGCACCAACCAGCAGTGGGCGTCCACCGCCGCCGGCGAACTCACGGTCTACGGCAACAAGTGCCTGGACGCCGCCGGCACCGGCGCCGGCACCAAGGTCCAGATCTACAGCTGCTGGGGCGGCGACAACCAGAAATGGCGCCTCAACTCCGACGGATCCATCGTCGGCGTCCAGTCCGGCCTCTGCCTCGACACCGTCGCAGGCGGCACCGCCAACGGCGCCCTGATCCAGCTCGCCTCCTGCTCGAACGGCAGCAACCAACACTGGACCCGCACCTGACGGGACCTGCCACAACCGAAAGGGCGAATCAGATGAAGACCGCTGGCGCGGCTTCCCTCGCCCCTGCACGGAGACATCGCTAGTGGTCCCGGGTCGCCGCCTTAGTGGCGGCGACCCTCGCGATCGGCAGGTTCGCCGCGGTGAATCCGGCGCCCGCCGAGGCGGCGACGGTGGACACCAGCGCCCGGCATCCGGACAAGGTCCTCATCCTCAGGGTTCCTGCCAACCAGGACAGACAGCCCACCCCTACCGGCTCATCTTCACAGCGAGCCGGCGGTCGTCCCGGAACTCGGCTGGGACTTCGTCCTCCCCCCGGATCGATCCCACGGCGTTCCAGTTCGTCGAACCATCGGTCACGCTGTGATTCGGGGAGGCGTTGTCCGCACCAGGAGCAGAAGTCGGTCAGGTGTGGGAGAGGGCGAAGGAGACGAGGAAGCCGCTGACGGTGATCAGCCCGATGGCGAGATGGGCCTCGTCGAACGCTTCGGGGATCATCGTGTCGGCGATCATGGCGAGGATCGCACCGGCCGCCACAGCGGTCACCGCGGCGATCACGGTGGGGGAGAAGGAACCGACCACCGTGTAACCGAGGACGGCCGACACCGTGCTGGCCGCCGCGATCGCCGCCCAGACACCGAAGACGAACCCCTTGGAACGGCCGGCCTTCTTCATCCCCGCGGAACTGGACAGGCCCTCGGGAACGTTACTGATAAACACCGCCGCCACCGTCACCAGGCTGACCGCGCCGCCGTCCAGCAGGCTGACGCCGATGACCGCGGACTCCGGCACACCGTCGAGCAGCGCGCCGAGTGCGAGCGCCGTCCCCGAGCCCCCCTGCTCGGCCTCCGAGGGCTGTACCTGTGCCCGTCGGTGACCGGAGCGCTTGCGGTGACGCGCTCCACGCCGGGCCAGCCACACGTTGCCCCCGGTGTAGGCGAGGGCGCCGATGAGGGTACCGACGACCGCAGGCGCGAGCCCTGCCTGCTCGTAAGCCTCCCCGACCAGTTCGAAGGACACCGCTGAGATCAGCACGCCGGCCCCGAAGGCCATCACGCTCGCGATCACCTTCTGCGGTACCCGTAGCCCGTACCCCAGCGCGGCCCCGACCAGCAGCGCCGAGCCCGCCACCAGCCCCCATAGTGCGGCCTGCACGCCATCAGCCATGCCGACTGATGACATACGTGACGTGCCCGACAGATCGGCGGCGACCACCAGGAACCGTACATGGAGTGGGCCGAGCGGAAGTTGCTGCCGGCCCTGCGTGAACTGTGAGAGGGCGAGGGCACCCGGGATGACCACGAAACGCGCTGCGATCTTCGACGTCGACGGGACGCTGGTCGATACCAATCACCTGCACGTCGTCACCTGGTGGGAGGCGTTCCGCCAGGCGGGCCACCAGGTCCCCATGCGGCAGATCCACCGTGCCGTGGGCCTCAGCGGCGGCGACCTTTTGGCCCACCTGCTCGGCGACGACCGCGCCCCCGACTAGGACGAACAGCTCGCCGCGGCCCACCACGCCCTCTACGCGACGTACTTCGAGCGGCTGCCCGCGCTGGACGCGGCGGGCGACCTGTTGCGCGCACTGGCCGAGCGAGGCTGGGGAATCGTCCTGGCGACATCGGCGGGCGGCGCGGAACTCGCCGCGCTGCGACGGGCCATCGGCGCGGACGACGTCATTCTCGGAGCGACCAGCGCGGACGACGTGGCCGAGGGCAAACCCGCCCCCGACCCCGTCCGGCTGGCCAGGGAACTGGCCGGGGTGCCGAGTGAACGGGCCGTGTTCGTCGGAGACACCGTCTGGGACATGAAGTCCGCCGTACGGGACGGGGTGGCTCCCGTGGCGGTGCTGTCCGGCGGGATCCCGCGTGCCGACCTGGAGGCGGCCGGCGCCCGCGTGGTGTACCGGGGTCCCGCCGATCTCCTCGGACACCTGGACTCGAGCGTCTTCGCCGACCTGGAGTGACCTGGCCCCGGGTTCGTCCGAGACCAGCCCGTGGTGAGGACCGAGCCGTCCGGCCTCGTCACGACGGGGGAGGCGTGGGTCCGGCGGCGGGGCGGACGAAGTCGATCTCCTTCGCCGTGGTGATCCGGGCGCCCATGTTGCGCTCCATCATTTCCAGGGCGGCGGACTCCAGACGTGGATGGATGGACGCGACGGCGTCCCTGGGCACGGTGACCCCCAGATGGCGGATGTGCGCGTCCAGGGCGGAGTAAAGGACACACTGCTCGGTGACCTGACCGCTCAGCACTACGTGCCTGACGTCCAGTCGCCACAGGAGGTAGGACAGTGGTGTCTCGTAGAAGGCGGAATGGCGCGCCTTGACCACGAAGAGTGACTCGTCGTCCGGCGTTATCGGCTTGATCAGGTCGGCGTGGGGTCCGGACAGCGCGGCGTCCACGAGCTCGCCGTGGTGTGAGCGCCACAGCCCGAAATTGTCGTTCGCGTAGATCACCGGCACGTCCGCGCTGCGGGCCCGGCCGATCAGTTCCGCCACGACGGGTACGACACGTTCGGCAGACCGTACGAGCAGCTCGGCGTCCTCGTGTTCGTACGTGTTGATCATGTCGATCACGACGAGAGCGAGTCCAGCCGTTGCCGTCGTGCCGGTGGGCCGGTCCATGGCTTCGCCGCCCGTCGGGTGCTGTCAGGGCTGTTCGGGAACGCGCTGCCGAGTACCCGGTGCGCCGAGGGGTTTAACAAGGCCGGCCGAGCCGCAGTGGCGGGTTCCGCGGTCACCTTGGGTCTGTCCGGCCCGGCGGCAGCTCCCCTGGGGTTACGCCGGGCCGCCGCCTGTTGGTGTGCCCGTGGCGCGCCGGACGGGGAACATCGTGGGGATCGGATCGTTCGTGAGGAAGTCGACAATGAGCTGGTTGACCTGCTGGGGCTTCTCCATCGGCAGCGCGTGGGAGGTTCCCGGGACGACGGCCAGTTCGGAGTTGGGGATCGCGCGATACAGGGCGATCGTGTGTTCGAGTGTGATCAGGTCGTCGTCGCCGACGAGGACGAGTGTGGGCGCGCTGAGGCGAGCCAGGTCCTCGGTGGAGATGGTGGGCTGTGTACGGATCATGTCGGCCATCTTGTTCACGACGACCGGCCAGTGGGCGGCGCCGTCGGGCGACGCGGCTTCGTACATTCCGCGGAACCCGGCCATGGCGGGAGCATCCGCCGACATGTTGTCCAGCATCGCCGGCGCCGCAGAGCTCTTTGGGGCGGGGAGGAAGTTGGCCCCCATGGCCACAACCTTCCGGACCAGGTCGGGGCGGGCGATGGCGACGAGCAGGGCGACGATCCCGCCGTCGCTCCATCCGACGAGATGGGCCGGGCCGCCGACGACCGACTCCATGAAGGCGATGGTGTCATCGGCCATGTCCTGGTACGAGAGCGGTCCTTCGACGTCGGGCGTATGCCCGTGCCCGCGACGCTCGGGCAGGAACAGGCTGTACCTCGCCGCGAGAGCGGCCCGCTGGGCCCCCCAGGTCTCATTCGTGCACAAGCCGCCGTGAAGGAGGAGCAGCGGGTCGCCGGCGCCCTCCACCTCGTACCACGTCTTCACGCCGGGTAGCTCTACATATCCGCCCATCGCCACAAGCCTCTCTAAAG
>Ga0136846_1236510_pt1 | contig 31135 bp, 25 predicted proteins | sample HopSoiMetagenom2_FD_96841 | JGI IMG/M metagenome (GOLD analysis project Ga0136846, IMG submission 96841) | Grasslands soil microbial communities from Hopland, California, USA - 2 Assembly 2016 (version 4) | ecosystem: Environmental > Terrestrial > Soil > Grasslands | place: USA: Hopland...
ATCAACATCGGTGGTATGACCATCATTCGTGAACCTGGTAGTAAAGAAGATAATGGGACCAAGCGTAGCAGAAGCATCCAGATAAGTTCCCGCCGTAAAAGCAAAGAATCTAATGTCAGCACCAACTGGTGGATCTTTGATCTTGGTTTTTCCAATTACAACGATAAGACTGATTACACTACTGTAGCCGCTCAGGCAATCGCACCGGGCAGTAATGAAGACTGGTTTAAACTCCGCACTGGTAAATCAAGAAGCGTGAATATCTGGTTTGTGATGCAGAAATTAAATCTTGCCGAGCATGTAGTAAATCTTAAATACGGTCTTGGTCTTGAATTGAACAACTATCATTTTGAAGACAGGCGCCTCAGGTTCAATAAAAATCCAACGCTGTTAACTCAAACCTATTCTGGATTACACAAAAACAAACTGGCTGCTGATTATCTTACAGCTCCACTGATGCTCAATTTCAATTTCACTCCCAAGAGGGACAATAATGAAAGCTTTGGCTTTAGCGCAGGCATAAGTGCAGGGTTATTATATAGTGCCCGCCAAAAAATAAAGGACGGTAAAGTAGATAAGACGAAAGGGGATTTTGACCTGCGTACGTGGAAATTATCATATGTAGGTGAACTTACACTCGGACCCGTAAGGCTTTATGGATCATACGCCCTGAAGCCACTTTTTGAAAAGGGCCTTGAAATGACCCCTTATAATGTGGGTTTCCGTTTCAGCAATTGGTAAAATACCTTCCGTAAAAACAACATCGTATAATTTCTTTTCCACATCCCTCCCTTTACATTAAGGGGAGGGATTTTTTTGCACCATTTTTGTTGATAATTTTAGCATTGTAAAGCAATCGTTAAAACCCTGACACAGAAAAATAAATAAATCCAAAGTACCGTTTGAAAGCTGACGGACGACAAAGCCATGAAAAATTTACTTATTATCTCTTCTGTGTTGCTGGGGAGCAGCTTACTGGTTGCTACAACTCCTTCCACTCCTTCCGTGAAGGAGCATTTAACAACTTCGTATAAACGTGATCAGGGTAATACTGCTGCAGGACCTGTTGGCATTATTTCGATCATTGTTGATAAGTCAGATTATTCTTTGAGTGTATATGACGACAAAGGATGGTATGCTACTTATCCGGTGGTTTTTGGCAATAATAGCCTGGAGGATAAAAAAATGGAAGGTGATAAAAACACACCGGAAGGCACTTTCCATATTGTTGGTAAAAAAGTTCACGATAAATGGTTCCGCTTCATGATGCTTGATTATCCTAATAAGGAAAGTTGGGAAAAGTTCAGAAAAAGTAAAGCAAATGGTGAAATACCAGCTTCAGCCAGCATTGGCGGTGGCGTTGGTATCCATGGCACCTGGCCGCATGAAGATTTTGTTATTGACCGGTATAAGAACTGGACAAATGGCTGCGTATCTATGAAGAACAATGATGTGCAGGATTTATACACGTATACTGGTGTTGGAACCACTGTGACGATCAGGCCCTGATCATTTAATTCCCAAAAATTCATTTATCTCTTTATTCCAGCGTACCGGATCACGCTGGATCAATGGCTCATGATATGCGCCCGGATAAACAACAAGTTCCTTATTCACAGAAGGGATTGCATTATAAATATCATCTATCTCTTTCCTGCTGACGAGTTGATCTTTTGTTCCATATTGCAGCAATACGGGACAATGTATTGATTTTGCATATTGGGTACTCTTAAACCCCAGACTATTGAACCCACTTTCAATTCCAATCCAGCAGGTAACTAAAAAGCCAAAGGGCTGACGCGGAAAACCCATATTGTGCAGCCTGGATTTTACATGGGATTGCAAAGAGCCAAATGGCATTTCAAGGACAATGCCTTTTGCGGGTAAATTGTAATCAGCCATAGCTTTCATGATCTCAACCGCACCCATTGATATACCCCAGAAATAGATATTTTGCTCGCCCCAGCTTTTCAAAAGGTCAAAACTTAGCTTCACTTCTTCGGATTCATAATAACCATAGCTGGTACTGTTGCCGCTACTTTCTCCATGGTTTCTTGTATCAGGCATTAATACATTATATCCCCGCTTTACAAATTCCTTTGCCTGGTCTAACACAAAGCTTTTATTGCCCATTAATCCATGAAATAGAATAACAGTTCCACGGGTAGAATCCAGTTGACTGTACCAGAATTCTATTTTCAAACTATCACGGGTGGTAAAATGAAGTGTCGTAAAAGGAAAATCAGGGTAATCCTCTGTTCTCTCCTTATAAAACCGGTACCCTGAAAAAAGCCGCCATGTTTTGGCAAAAAAGTTTTGTGATGGTGGATTTTTTATCATCACTTCCTTTTCTTCAGGCGTATGTAAATGAGTGAATTTGCTGGCATAGAATGCCGCACTGATATTCAGTAATACAAACTGGATGATCAATATCCAGCCCAGCCATCGGAGAATTCTTATAAACTTTCGTTTATTCATGGGCCTGGTCCTGAATACTACAGCCTTCCATATTATAATTTGCCATTTTTTATTTCTTCCACTACTCCGGGATCCAGTAATGTGCTAATATCCCCCAGGTTCTCTGTTTCTCCCTCCGCGATCTTTCGCAATATGCGACGCATGATCTTTCCGCTTCTAGTTTTGGGAAGACCATTTACAAACTGGATCTTGTCTGGTTTGGCAATGGGACCAATTACGCGGGAAACAGTTGAAAGAATATCTTTACGGGTAAGTTCTTCATCTTTTTTGTTGCCGCTAAAAATCACATATGCATAGATGCCCTGACCTTTAATGTTATGCGGATAACCTACTACTGCACTTTCCACCACGCCGGCATGCATGTTCAGCGCATTTTCCACTTCAGCGGTTCCAATGCGATGGCCACTCACATTTAATACATCATCCACACGGCCGGTGATTCGGTAAAACCCATTATCATCCTTCAACGCACCATCTCCTGTAAAATAAAGATTCTCATAGGTGGCAAAATAATTCTTGCGGCAACGTTCATGATCACCATAGGTTGTTCGTAATATAGACGGCCATGGCGCTTTGATGCATAAATTTCCTTTTAATAAGCCATCCTCATCTTTTTGAGTCACCTCCCTCCCGTTTTCATCAACCAGTATCGGTTGCACACCAGGCATCGGCAAGGTAGCCCAGGAAGGTTTTGCAGGAGTTACACCGGCAAGGTTAGATATCAATACGCCCCCTGTCTCTGTTTGCCACCAGGTATCTACGATTGGGCACTTTTTCTTTCCAATATGTTCATCGTACCAATGCCAGGCTTCTTCATTGATGGGTTCACCTACAGTGCCCAGTATTTTTAAAGAGGATAAATTTTTGCCCTTTAATGGATCCAGTCCAAAGCCCATGAGGCTGCGAATGGCTGTTGGAGCTGTATAAAGAATATTTACTTTGTGCTTATCTACTATATCCCAGAAACGGCCAGCATCAGGCCAGGTAGGGATTCCTTCAAACATCAATGATGTGGCTCCTGCACTCAATGGTCCATAAACAATATAGCTATGCCCGGTTATCCAGCCAATATCTGCGGTACAGAAATGAATATCGCCGGGATTATATTGAAATACATTGACAAAAGTATACGTTGTCCAAATCATATATCCGGCACAGGAATGCACCACCCCTTTTGGCTTGCCGGTAGAGCCGGAAGTATATAAAATAAATAAAGGATCTTCTGCATCCATCACTTCCGCTACCACGTTAACAGGATTGCCCGGACCTTCAGTGACCTTCAGCATTTCATCTTCCCACCATACATCGCGGCCTTTGATCATGGAAACAGCTGTTCGTGTACGCGTATAAACGATCACACGTTTAATTGTTTTGTTCCCTATCAGAGCATCATCAATTACACTCTTCAATGGAATATCTTTTCCGCCCCTGAATGCACCATCACAGGTAACGATGAATGTTGCCTGTGCATCTTCCAGGCGATCAGCAATGCTTTGAGCAGAAAATCCACCAAATATTACAGAATGAATGGCGCCAATGCGGGCAGTGGCTAATACTGCAATTGCCAGCTCCGGGATCATACCCATATAAATACAGACCCTGTCCCCCTTTTTTACTCCATTGTTTCTTAATACCTGGGCAAACTGGCAAACCCTTTGATGAAGTTTTTTATAGGTAAGTATCCTGCTGTTTTCAGATGGATCATTCGGCTCCCAGATGATAGCGGGCTGATCCCCTTTTTCTCCCAGATGCCTGTCAAGGCAGTTCTCTGTGATATTAAGCTTGGCGCCCTGGAACCATTTAACGTTCGGTTCTTTAAAATTCCATTCTAATACCTTTTCCCATTTCTTTCTCCAGCTAAAATGCTGGGCTACCGATGCCCAGTATTCCTCAGGATTTGTCACACTCACACGATAGGCCATCTCGTACTGGTCCATACTTGTAATCTGGTAAGGATATGACATAAACTATCTTTCTTTTGGGCCTTAAATGTACGACAGGATGAAAGAAATGGCTAACAATTCGTATTTTAATCGCATGAACGAAACCAACACTATCCGTAAAGTCATTACTGCATCATCAATTGGAACGATGATTGAATGGTATGACTTTTACATTTTTGGTATGCTTGCCAAAACCATCTCCAGTCAGTTCTTTCCAGAAGGGAATTCAACAGCAGCATTGCTAAGTACACTAGCCATTTTTGCTGCAGGTTTTATTATCCGACCCTTTGGTGCACTTGTATTTGGAAGACTGGGTGATCTGATCGGCCGTAAATACACATTCCTGTTAACTCTTGTATTGATGGGTGGTTCCACCTTTCTGATCGGCCTTGTTCCGGGTTATAAATCAATTGGAATTGCAGCTCCATTGCTGGTATTACTGCTTCGATTGATACAGGGCCTCGCTGTAGGCGGAGAATATGGCGGAGCAGCAACCTATGTTGCAGAACACGCACCGGCGAATAAAAGAGGGTTTTATACAAGCTGGATACAGACAACTGCCACCATCGGTTTATTTATTGCACTGGGAATAATCATGCTGGTCAAGTTGAATATGACTGATGCCCAATTCAATGAGCCCTGGGGTGGATGGCGGTACCCATTCTGGATATCAATATTGCTTGTTGGAATTTCGATCTACATCAGATTAAAGATGAAAGAATCTCCCTTGTTTTCCAAACTTAAAACAGAAGGGAAGACTTCATCCAATCCATTAAAAGAAAGCTTTTCGCACAAGGCAAATTTTAAAATGGTGTTACTTGCATTATTTGGTGCGGTAATGGGACAGGGAGTGATCTGGTATACCAGCCAGTTCTATGCACAAAGTTTCCTGGAAAATAAATGCTTTATTGAATTTGGCCAAAGCCGAACCATCCTGTTATGGGGTATTGTTTTTGCAACACCCTTCTTTCTCTTCTTTGGTTGGCTGAGTGACAAAATTGGAAGAAAGTGGATCATGATGGCCGGTATGTTGCTGGGCATCTTAACATACCGACCAATCTTCAGTTATTTCCTGGAAAAAACTGATATTAAACAATGGAATGCCGGTATGTCCTTTACGCCAGGAGGGGAAGTTATTAAATCTGACACCTTAAACATAAAAGGGATTAATAATATTGTTGAAAAATCAACACGCACAATCGTTTTTGCAGATGGCAGAAGTTACGTGGAGAATAAATCTGATACGGTAATAGTAGAGGCACTTAATACAATCACCAAACCCGCCAAAGTAACATTTACAAACGTGCACCTTGATCAGGGCACCTATTGGAAATTCGTTGGACTGATATTCTTTCTTGTGTTATACGTTACAATGGTATATGGTCCAATAGCCGCTTTCCTGGTTGAAATGTTTCCCACTAAAATAAGGTACACCTCAATGTCTTTGCCTTATCATATTGGTAATGGTGTATTTGGAGGGCTGGTTCCATTTATAGGTCTATTACTTACCACTACCTATTCAAAGGATCCGTTAGTGGGTCTATGGTATCCAATTGGTGTTGCTTCCCTTTGTTTTATCATTGGGTGCCTGTATCTGACAAACAAGATTGACAAAGACGTAACCGATTAAACCAAACGAAATGAACAGTATTAAGAAAATATTAGGCATTGTCTGGCTGCTACTTGCACCTGTTGTGATTTATTTCCTTGTAAGCGGTGCCATTACACATATTGATCCTGCCGGTAAAAAAGATATCAATAACCCGGTTATCTGGATAATCATTATTTTAATATTTACTCCTATTGCCATTGGACTAATGATCTTTGGCTGGTATGCAATAAAAGGTGAATACGATCATTTGCCTGAAAAATCAACCGAGCTCTGACTTTTAAATTAAGTGCTTATTTAGTACTTTTGCAACCAGTGAAAAAAGCAAACTGGTCCATAAAGCATTTAATTTCCAGCGTGGTAATGATACTGGCGCTGATCTGGCTTACCATCAGTTTGCCTTACGTATATGCTGCCCAGCAAATATTGGCCAGGGAAAAAATCAGTATGGCCAAAGAGTCTAAAGGGGTACCGGAGGATGAAAGCAATCCATTTGCTAACACCACCGAGGAAAAAGTACCCACTAATGTAAATCTCACAGAAGAATTTCTTCATCACCAGGAAGAACCCTTACCCTGTTCTACCGATAAATTAAGTCACTCTCATCACCACAGCTATGATGTTTATGTAGCATTCTATGGTGAATTGCTTTCTCCCCCACCAGATTCTTTTTTACTCTAATTCCCGTTTTCATTTTTTGTTATTGCAGCAAATGACTGTCAAGCTGTTCATTGCTGCAAACAATTCTCTACGGGATACGTATGCACGCATTGCCAAATTAATTCCGGTTGCTATCGGAAGCCCGTTTTTAATCCCCTGATAACGATTGTTCGCGTAATACGAACTGGCATTGCTATTCGTAACCGTTAAAAATTTATTTATGAGTAAAAAGATTTCTGTAAAAGCTCGTCCCGGTGCAAAAGACTATCTCTTGGGCCTGCGATATGATTTACCATCTTCAATAGTGGTATTTCTTGTGGCGCTTCCTCTTTGTCTGGGAGTAGCCCTCGCGTCAAATGCCCCGCTGTTCAGCGGATTGATTGCTGGTGTAGTGGGCGGTATTGTTGTAGGACTGGCTAGCCGGTCGCATTTAAGTGTAAGCGGCCCTGCAGCTGGTCTTACAGCTATTGTTTCTGTTGCAGTGGTAACACTGCCTTCCTTTGAAGCATTCCTGGTGGCTGTTGTGATTGGCGGCGTGATTCAGCTTATCCTTGGCTTTTTAAAAGCCGGTATTATCGGCGATTATGTTCCCAGTGCAGTCATCAAGGGTATGCTTGCTGCCATCGGTCTCATATTGATCCTAAACCAGGTGCCACATTTATTGGGCGATGACTCAAAATTTGAAGTGGATGAGTCTATCAAACAGTCTGACAAAGGAAATATCTTTTCCAATTTCATCAATGCCTTTGCACATATCACACCCGTAGCGTTATTGATTGGTGGCAGTGGACTGGCATTTCATTTTATCTGGGAGAAATTAATTGCTGGTAAAAAAGGATTTGTCAAAATGATACCTGCGCCACTGATCGTGGTTTTAATGGGAGTTGGTATTCATATGCTGTTCAGGCAATCTGATCCGGCAAATTCATTAAGCAATAATCACCTCGTATCTATTCCTGTAGCTAACTCGGCCAATGAGTTCTTTTCCTTTTTTACGAGACCTGACTTTAATCATCTTTTCAATCAGCAGGTACTGGTAACCGGTCTGGTATTGGCACTGGTAGCAAGTTTGGAAAGTTTATTGAGTATTGAAGCAGTAGATGACCTTGACCCCTACCAGCGGGTTACACCAACCAACCGTGAATTAAAAGCGCAGGGATTGGGCAATATAATTTCAGGATTAATTGGAGGATTACCGGTAACCAGTGTGATCGTGCGCTCATCTGCCAATGTAAATGCGGGTGCGAAAACAAAAATGTCAACTATTTATCATGGGTTGTTTCTGCTGTTAAGTGTTGCCTTCATTCCTTTTGTATTGAACCTGATACCTAAAGCAGCGCTTGCCGCTGTTCTTATATTTACTGGTTATAAACTGGCAAAGCCCAGCCTGTTCAAGGCCTTTTATAAGAAGGGCTGGGACCAGTTTTTACCCTTTGTCATTACTATTACAGCTATCCTTCTTACGGATTTGTTGAAGGGAGTGATCATTGGTATCGGTGTAGGCCTTTTCTTTGTACTCAGAAGCAATTTTAAGACGGCCGTATTTGTAGTGAATGATGACAATAAGTTCTTATTCAGGCTACGCAAAGACATATCTTTCCTGAATAAACCGATCATCAAAAACAAACTGGAACTGGTGCCAGCAAATTCATCCGTATTAATTGATGCTTCGCGAGCTGATTTTATCGACAAGGATGTGATTGAAACAATTGAAGATTTTATGTTACATGCACCGTTGAAAAACATACGGGTAGAATTAAAATATAGCAGAACAAGAGACCAGGGTTTTTCAAAAAGAATAAAAGCAGATATGAATGGAACAGCTGATCTCATCCGTACACACGAAAAGGAAATTGCTGTTGCATCAGCAAATTGATTATTTGAACGTTTAAAATTGAATTATGCATTCATACGAAAAATTATTACTGGAAAATAAGGCCTGGGCAGCGGAAAAAGTTTCGGATGATCCAGCCTATTTTAACCGGCTGGCGGAAGTGCAGTCACCTGAATTTCTGTGGATCGGCTGTAGTGATAGCCGTGTTCCAGCCAATGAGATCACAGGTACAACACCGGGTGAAATATTTGTGCATCGCAATGTTGCCAACCTGGTCATCAATACAGATGTAAACCTGTTGAGCGTGCTGGATTATGCTGTCAATCACCTGAAAGTAAAACATGTGATTGTTTGCGGTCATTATGGATGTGGTGGGGTTAAAGCTTCTATTACCAATCATGATTTCAAGGCCGTATTGAACATGTGGCTGCGCAATATCAAGGATGTTTATCGCATTCACCGAAGTGAACTGGATGGCATAAAAGATGAAGAAAAGAAATGTGACCGACTGGTTGAATTAAATGTACAGGAGCAGGTATTTAATCTCGCAAAGACATCCATCATCCAGCGTGCCTGGAAACATGAAAAAAGACCTCATCTTCACGGATGGGTATATGGACTAAAAGATGGATTGATCAAACCGGTATGTGAAATGAATGCCGGAACGCATATAGATTCCCTTTATGAATATGATGACCTTTGATGTGTTATGAAGTTGAGGCAGGCAGACCGTCTCAACTTCATACCTCAAAGGTATTCCTGCAATATAAATACTCCAGCTCCTGCCAAATAACCGATCAATGCCAGCCAGGATATCTTTTTAAGATACCAGAGGAAATTTATTTTTTCCATTCCCATAGCTGCCACTCCTGCTGCAGAACCTACGATTAAAATACTACCACCAGTACCGGCACAGTAAGCCAGGAATGTCCAGAAATAATGGTCGGTCGGAAAATGATCCAATGGATACATGCCTTGCGCTGCCGCCACCAATGGAACATTGTCGACTATTGCGGAAAGAAATCCTATAGTAATCGTGATCAGGTTAATGTTCCCGATTTGCTGATCCATCCATCCGGATACCTGCATCAGAATCCCTGTTGCCTGCAATGCTGAAATACTGATCAGGATCCCCAGAAAGAAAAGAATGCTGGGCGTATCAATTTTGCGCAATGCATGGTTAACAGATAATACTCCTCTCTCCCCTTCATCTTTTCCACTATGGATCATTTCGGTAGCCATCCACATAATACCCAATCCAAATAATATTCCCATAAAAGGCGGCAGGTGGGTAATAGTTTTGAAGAATGGAACAAACAGCAACAAACACACTCCGATTGCAAAAACAGCATTGCGCTGCCAGCGCGGGGTTGAAACAGTTTGTTTTGTATTTTCAACCGATTCAAAATTTCCTTTCAGCTGTCTGCTAATTATGAATGCAGGAACGGCAAAACTTGCGAGAGAGGGCAAAAAGGTTTTTACAATAATAGAAGATGTTGTGATCTGCCCACCGATCCATAACATGGTAGTAGTTACATCACCAATAGGTGACCAGGCACCTCCGGAATTTGCGGCAATGACCACGAGACCAGCAAATAACAATCGTTCCCGGTGATTGGGTACAATCTTTCTCAACAGAGAAACCATTACAATGGTAGTGGTCAAATTATCCAATACTGCCGATAGAAGAAAAGCCAAAATACCAGTCAGCCAGATAAGCTTTCGCTTATCCGTTGTTTTAATGCGGTCAGTGATCACTTCAAAACCATCATGTGCATCGATCAATTCAACCACCACCATAGCACCCAGGAGAAAGAAAAGAATGCCCGCTACCTCACCCAGGTATCCAGTTAATTCTTCAGTTACAGTTTCCCGTGATTCAGCAAAAAATGAATACACCGTCCAGCAAAGAACTCCCGTGATAAGTGCAGTAGCGGCTTTATTGATACGGAGGGGATGTTCCATCACAATGGCAACATAACCCAGGATAAACAGAATTGAAATGGATAATAGCATTTGGCGATCTTTTATGGACCCTGTCTGACAGACTCAATCCGAACCCAGCAATACTGTAAGGCAGGGATTAGCGTGCCTGGCATATACAAATGTAATACTGTGAATTTTAAGTAGGTTTGCAGTATGTCCATTGAAGTAAAAAACCTTCTCAAGGTTTACGGGGAACAAAAAGCGGTCAATAATATTTCCTTCAGCGTAAACAAGGGTGAAATTGTAGGTTTCCTGGGACCAAATGGGGCAGGAAAATCCACCACCATGAAGATCATTACGGGGTATCTCCATGCCAGCGCCGGTGAAGCGTTTGTTTGCGGTATCAATGTGGCAGCAGATCCACTGGCTACCAAAAAGAAGATTGGATACCTGCCCGAACTGAATGCTTTATACTACGAGATGTATGTAAAGGAATACCTGGGCTTTATTGCAGAAACACATAAGATCCAGAATCCAAAGGATAAGATTAATAATGCAATTGAACTGACAGGCCTTACAGTGGAAAGCAAAAAAAAGATAGGGCAATTATCAAAAGGATACAAGCAACGCGTTGGCCTGGCTGCGGCATTGATCCATGATCCGGAAGTATTGATACTGGATGAGCCAACTTCAGGGCTTGACCCAAACCAGATCATCGAGATCAGGGATGTCATCAAAAAGCAGGGGAAAAACAAAACGGTATTATTTTCTTCACATATCCTTCAGGAAGTGGAAGCCATCTGCGACCGGGTAATTATCATCAATAAAGGAAACCTGGTAGCAAATGATACCCTGACCAATCTCCGCAAAGGGAGTTCCACTAATATTGTCAAGGTGGAGTTCAAACAGGTGGTTACAGAAGCTCAGTTAAAAGAATTAACCGCTGTTAATTCCATATATAATTCGGACCCTAACAACTGGCAGTTAGCTACAGATGATCCGGACTTATTGCGTAAACAAATTCGCGATTTGGAATTGCGACATAGTCTCGACGTCGTTTCTTTGCAAAACGAAAAACAGAGCCTCGAAGAAGTCTTCCGAAGCCTGACAAATAACCCAGTGAATAACTAACAGTACATATGCTTGCCACATATAAGTAAACTCCAAAAACAAAAACTAACAAAAAAGTTATGAGTTACATTTCAGAAATCTTTGCCCGGCAAATATTGGACAGTCGCGGCAACCCCACAGTAGAAGTAGACGTATTAACAGATGAAGGAGCGTTGGGCCGTGCCGCTGTACCAAGCGGGGCAAGCACAGGTGCGCATGAAGCCGTTGAAATGCGGGATGGAGATAAAAAGAAATATGCTGGCAAAGGTGTTCTCAAAGCAGTGAAGAATGCAAATGATATCATTGCACCGGCACTGCTCGGTTATGATGTGGCTGATCAGACAGGCATTGATCAAATGATGATTGAACTGGATGGAACGCCTAATAAAGCAAAGTTGGGAGCCAATGCTATTCTGGCAGTTAGTATGGCTGTAGCAAAAGCTGCTGCCGAAGAAGCTGCGCTTCCCTTATATCGTTATATCGGTGGTACCAATGCCAAAGTATTGCCCATTCCCATGATGAATATCCTCAATGGTGGTGCACATGCCGACAATAAGATCGATTTTCAGGAATTCATGGTAATGCCCATTGGCGCTTCAGGCTTTAGTGATGGTTTGCGCTGGGGTGTAGAGATCTTCCATGCACTTAAATCAGTATTGAAGAAAAAAGGGTTCAGTACAAATGTGGGTGATGAAGGAGGATTTGCCCCGAATATTCAAAGCAATGAGGAAGCAATTGAAACTGTATTAACTGCTATTGAAGCAGCTGGCTATAAAGCAGGTTCACAGATCATGATCGCCATGGACGCTGCCAATACCGAGTTATGGGATTCAAAAAAGAAGAAATATATATTCCATAAAAGTTCCGGCAAGGAAATAAGCAGTGATCAGCTGGTGAAGTTCTGGGAAAAATGGGTGAAGGAATACCCAATTGCATCCATTGAAGATGGTATGGCTGAAGATGATTGGGAAGGATGGGCTAATCTTACAAAGGCTGTAGGCAAGAAATGCCAGCTGGTTGGAGATGACCTGTATGTAACTAATGTAACCCGCTTGCAGCAGGGTATTGACAAGGGCATTGCAAATGGCCTGTTGGTGAAGGTAAACCAGATCGGTACGCTAACAGAAACCATTAATGCAGTGACGCTTGCACAGCATAACGGATACAATACCATTATGAGCCACCGCAGTGGTGAAACCGAGGATACAACAATTGCTGACCTCGCAGTGGCATTGAATTGTGGTCAGATCAAAACCGGATCTGCATCCCGTACAGACAGAATAGCCAAATACAATCAGTTGATCCGGATTGAAGAGCAGTTGGGCGATTCTGCAGTTTACCCCAAAGGCAAGATCCGCTTCGGCAAATAAGAAAGAGGATTATTTTGTGAATATTGAAATTGAAAAATTAAAAGGCAGGCACGTTTATCTCCAAAAACTCGTGCCTGCTTATAAAGAATTAATTCGCCCCCTGGCGAAAGATGATCGGATCTGGGAGTTTACTCGTCGCTTTACGATTGATGATACCTACGATCAGCAATTCGATGCCTATTTCGACAACGCCCTGGATCCAAACGGGCGTGGAATTCAACAAACTTTTGTCATTCATGAAACAGCCAGTGACCAGATCATTGGTATGAGCCGCTTTTATGAATATGAAAAAGCTGAAAAAAGACTGGCAATCGGGTATACATGGTATATTCCTTCAGTATGGGGTAAGGTATACAATAAAGAATGCAAGCTGCTGATGTTGCAATATGCATTTGAAGAAACAGGAGTTTGCCGGGTTGAATTTACCGTTGTCGGACAGAATATCCGTTCTCAAAAAGCAGTTGAAAAAATAGGTGGGATCAGGGAAGGGGTTTTACGAAAACATGGATTTCGTCCGGATGGCACAGCAAAGGACACGGTCTTCTTCAGTATAGTAGATGATGAATGGCCAACCGTAAAACAGAGACTTCAAAAGATGAGTTATTCAGACCAGTGAATAATTTTTTCCACCAATTAACAGGGTAAGGCAATGTTTTGGCTATAAGGTTTCATTAATTTAAACTAGTTTTACCCCACTTTCTGAATGAAAATATTGCTTCAAATATCTTCCTGGCTAAAAAATAAGTACCTGGTGGCAGTTTGCGTTTTTGCCGCTATTATTCTGTTTTTTGACAAGAATGACCTGTTCACACAAATGGCCAGGACCCGGCAATTAAAACAGCTCCAGGAGAGCAAAACTTATTATACGGCCCATATTGCCTCCGAGCAGAAGGAGCTTGACAATCTCCGGTCAAATCCCGGAACCGTAGAGCGTTATGCCCGGGAAAAGTACCTTATGAAGCGTGAAAATGAGGATCTTTTCATTGTCTCGGAAAAGCCCAATAATTAGGCTAAATCAGCACAATATCCTCTTTAGACTGGCGTTTTTATATTGGACATTACATTACCATCTGGACACTTAACATTTTGGACATCAATGGGTTGCCAATGACAAATTTTACCCCCGAGCACCTTTTACAGTATCTGTATAAAGAAACCTCGACCAAGGAAACCGCTGCTATTGCAGAGGCTCTTAAACATGATTGGACTCTACGGGAGAAACTCGCTGTTATGAAGACCTCTATGGAGAGATTAGATCAGATCCGTGAAACTCCAAGGACAGAAGTTGTTTTAAACGTTCTTGCTTATGCCCGTGAAAAATGGGCAGAAGAAGTAGAATGATCCGTATGTTCCTCTTAACTCTTTAGCATCTACCTTCGGCAGATGCTTTTTTCTTTTAATTGGTCTATTAGTTTATTTGGATTTAATTGGTAGTAATGATACCGACTCGTAAAGAACGTTACCGTTTTGTCATTGATTATTTCGAGAAAAATGTACCTGAAGCCGAAACTGAACTGGTTTATGATAATCCCTACCAATTACTGGTAGCTGTTATCCTTTCTGCGCAATGCACGGATAAGCGAGTGAACATGACAACTCCGGCCATATTTGATAAATACCCGGATGTAAAAGCTTTAAGCAGGGCCAGCTTCGATGAACTGTTTCCTTTTATCAAAAGCATTTCTTATCCCAATAACAAAACAAAGCATCTTATTGGCATGGCCCAAAAGGTGGTAAAAGAATTTGACGGCAAGATCCCGATGACGATTGAGGAATTGATGCAATTACCTGGCGTGGGCAGAAAAACAGCAAATGTTATTACTTCAGTTGTAGATGAGCAGCCCAATATGGCAGTAGACACACATGTGTTCAGAGTAAGCAAGCGGATAGGGCTGGTTCCACAAACAGCATCTACTCCATTAGCGGTAGAAAAGGAATTGATAAAGAATATTCCCAGAGAGTTGATCCATAAAGCGCATCACTGGCTAATCCTGCATGGCCGTTATATCTGTGTAGCCAGGAAACCCAAATGTCCTGAATGTGGCCTTCGTCCTGTCTGCCGTTATTTTCACAAAATAAAAGATGAATTCCCCTTTTTAGACTAGTTCAGGTAATCGTAAATTTACCACCTTGATTCGATTGTTAACCTGATTAGTAGCACCTTTTAAATATTCTGGGGATGAAACGGTGGTGGATGGCATTGTGGCTGATAGGATATGGAGTAATAAAAACCGAAGCTCAGTTTTACTTTTATAATGACCGGTATTATGCCGGCAATTTTGTTTTAGAGGCTGGGTGTTCAGGCGGAATGATCAACAGCCTGACAGATCTGGGTGGAAGAAAAGGTAATGGAAGCAGATTCCTGAAAGATCTTAACTGGTCAGTGTCCAGGCCATCCTATAGCGTCTTTTTAACCGGTTTATTCAAGGAAATCTTTGGCGTCAGAATAGAATTTACTACCGGGAAAATCACTTCTTATGATAGTCTGTTAAAAAGCCCACTGAGTGATCTCACCCAGCGATATGGACGAAATCTTGGTTTCCGTTCTGACATAACCGAGATTCAACTCACCTCAGAATTCTATCCCTTTTCATTTAAACAATTTCGAGAAAATAAAATATCATTTTGGTCAGCTTATATACTTGCAGGCATTGGTTATTTCTGGTTCAATCCTCAGGCAAGCCTGAATGGTGCCTGGTATGATTTGAAGCCCCTGCGATTGGAGGGCCAGGGATTTTCAGAATATTCCACACATAAAACCTATCAGCTACAGCAGATCAATATCCCTGTTGGATTCGGTATTAAATATGAACTCAGCGCGTGCATCAATACTCGATTCGAGATCATTCATCGACTTCTTTTTACTGATTATCTTGATGATGTAAGTACTGTTTACATTGATCCCGGCCTTTTTGATAAATACCTGTCAGCTGACCAGGCAGAACTGGCAAAGCAGTTATACTGCAGAATCAGAAATCTTCCTCCTGGTTCCAATATCCAGGCAGGTACAGCACGTGGGGACTATAAACACAATGATGCATTCTTCACCATTCAATTAAAGATCAGCTGGGTATTCAGAGAGAAAATAAAATGATCATACCATCAATCATACTTTCTCCCTTTGCTAAACAGCAAATCACTGTAAGTAATATTAAATGTTAAACCAAAATAGGTTTCTTTTATCAGTTTTGCCTGGGTAGTACCCTTTACTCCTACCTCACCGGAAAGTGTGTACACTAACCCATTGCCGATCAATCCGCCAGTTCCTAATGTAAACCCATATTCCCTGACCGGTTTATTCCTGACTTGCAAATAACCGGTATTATAAAATCCGCCTAACTGGAAAAATTTGTAATCCACCTCTTTCCCCTGCTTATTCCTGAATCTGGAAAATTCAACCCCTCCCGTTACCCTGTCATTATTGATCATCTGCCAGCCTGTGCTTTTGATGCTTAGTGCTGACCAGTCCTCATGTGTATAGTCTAGCGCAAAAGTTGTTTTCTTATTATGGACTAAAGAAATTCCTCCAGCCATTGTTTGAGGTAAAGAAAAACGGTCAGCCTTTGTGAAAACATCCTCCTTTATTACCTGATCTCCTTCAGATACTGTAAGTGTGCGCTCTGCTGAAAATTTTTGCATTGGTGAATATTTACCGCCAATGCTAAAATCCCATCGCTTGTTCAGAGGTAATTCATATATCAAACCACTGGTAAACACAAACTGGCTCAAATAATCCTGTTGCTTTGTAGTAATTGTATTTAGTAAACCAGGATCGTCAAGGATCTCTGATTGATTGATACTTCCTGAAACAAGGGATGATTTGATCCCAAGTGATAAATGTTTACCCAGTGAAAAAGCATTCGTCCAATGGTAATCATTCAAACCTCCTTCGCCTTCCATTGCAGTTTCATAATTAGTAGAACTGCCTTCAATAAATTTATTCCCCCTGAATTTATAGTTTATATTGCTGAACTGCCCCAAACCAATACTGCTTGCCCACCAGGCATTGATCTTTACCCCTAATTCAAACCGCTTTATCCACATATCTTTATTCTTGCTATTGTCAGCATTAATGGGATCACCTGCATAAGTGGAGGTTCTCCCAGTCACTGACACATGCGCCAGATAAAAACTTCTTGGCAATCCACTAATACCTGCCGGATTATTATCTATAAATGCCGAACCTGATTTAATTGCAAGGCCGGTTCCTCCCATTCCTGATGTACGGTTATACGTTTTAAAATCAATATCCCCGACCCCATAGACAGAATAAGGATTATTCATATTCTGTGAATGAACATCCAATATGACTAACAGGGTTGAAAGACACAGTAAAATCCTAAGCATATTATTAAATGTCATACTTAATTATTGATGATTAAAACTGATAAGCGCAGCTGGCTAACATACCCGTCATGAGAGCTGCCCCCAATAACAAGGCGGTTTACATTGGGCGAGGCCTCATTGAATGTTGGCTGGATATATAGTGCAAAATCTTCACTCCCCGCAGTAGTCAGTAAATGATTGATATAAGAAGTAAGATCAAAGCGGTAATAGTTATTCCTTCCATAAATTTCATCTACCACAGGAGTTGCATATAATGCAGTACTGCCGGTTGAATCAGGAATTGATCCCTGATTGATATTCGTGGCGTCTGTTGACGACAGTTCTATTCTATCTGGCAATTTATATTTTTCCCTGTCAAAAGAAAGTTCGGCCGGTCTCAGGATCAGCTCTGCCTTTAATAACTTCAGATACTGGCTATTCAGTAGAATGCCGCGTAATCCGGGAAAACTGATCTTGGCTGCCATACCGGTTCCAAGCTGTGTAAAAGAATAACCGCCGGTCCGGTAAGCTGGCAATTCCGATACTCCGGGTGTAGTTGAAATAATTCCAGTTCCAGTACGATTGGCTATGATCTGGTTATAGGTTAATGTATTGGTCAGCATAGGAAAATCAACCATATAATTAACATTAAAGGGCGTATTGGTATGATAATAAACTCTCATCCACAGACTGTTTCCTGTCTGCAATCCAATTATTGATGCCGTATCAGTTTCTGCCGTGCTTAATGAAATGCCATAGAAATAATTCAGGAAATCCTCCGTTCTGGTAACGGCTGATGCCTGCCTTTGTAAAAGCTCAAATAATTCCCTACCCTTGTTATCATCCAGGCGAATCATAATGGAATCATCAAGCACCGGGCGGATACGCATTGTACGACTTCCAAGTGGAACAGGCTTCAGATCGGTTGAACCTGTATTATATAACTTGCTGGCGTATCCGAGGACTATGGTTTTTGCCAGTTCATGAACATAAATAGTTTGCACCCTGCTGGTATCACCGTAATAATAATCATCAGGTTTTATGACAAGAACAAGAGAATCATAGATAGCGCCTGTTCCTATATTCTGGAATGTGCCGGGCTTGTCCATCTGAAAGAAGGATCTTGCTGAAATAACGCCCAAAAAAGGGTCCTTATACTTTCCCAGCAGCAAGGTTGTAGCTCCACCGGTTTCAAATGAATCAGTAATAACCGTTGATTGCTGAATACCTACGGTATCAATATACACCAGGCGTGAATAATTATTTTCAGGTACTGTACCAAATTCAATCTCTTTCCTTGTACAGGCGTTATTGATCAAAAGGGCAGCCAGCAGAATGATCACGGATCGATTGCAGTTCATTTCTCTTTATTTGAAGGATTGCAATTTATCCCTGACCTGCTCCGCCAAATTGTTATAGTCTATTAATGGCTGTGATTAATCTGCCAAAGCGCTTCCTGTATCGATTAGCTTCGTTTCTGTTAATTCCAGCTAACATATGCCCTCAATTTCCCATAATAGATTTAAAGCCGGGTTCCGTCTGTATTACCCGCCGATTCATCTATTTTAAGATAGCCTTGAGAAGATGCACGCATATTTTTATAAAAATTTATTATGAGAAAAGAATACGCCTGGCTGCTGGGCGCTCTGCTAATTAGTTCTTCCTTTTTTATTTCTTATGGCTGTAAAAAAGATACCAGCAACGATGAGGATATTATTGGTAACTGGAAAAAAACAGATGTATTTGGTGGAGATCCCCGTAGTGAAGCCATTTCCTTCACCATTGGTAACCTTGCTTATGTTGGCACTGGTGCCACATCTACTGAGCGGTTTAAGGATATATGGGAATATGACGTCGACAAAAGGGCCTGGAAACAAAAAGCTGATATGCCTTTTGATGCACCTGCCCGTAATTCAGCAGTTGCTTTCGCCATTGACAGCAAAGGATATGTAGGCACTGGGTATGACGGTGTTAACCGGCTCAGTGATTTCTGGGCGTTTGATCCTGTAGCTAATAGCTGGGAACGCAAGGCGGATTTCCCGGGTGGTGGCCGTTATGATGCGGTGGGATTTGCTGCCAGTGGTAAAGGATATATTGCCTGCGGTTATGATACCAAGGCACTGAACAATATGTGGCAGTACGATCCAGGCTCCAATACCTGGGCTCCGAAAGCGAGCGTGCTGGGTGATAAAAGATATGCTGCTATGGCATTTGTGATCAATAATAAGCCATATGTTTTATCAGGTATCAACAATGGAGAAGTTCAAAAGGATATGTATTCCTATGATGCCGCCAGTGATAAATGGACTGAGAAAACCAGGCCCTATAATTATTCGGATGAATCTTATGATGATGATTATGGTACAATAGCCAGGCAAAACGGAGTGGCATTTGTGATGGGTAATTATGCCTATATCACCACTGGTGAAAATGGTTCCATTAACAGCAACACCTGGCGATATGATCCTTCCAATGATAGTTGGCTGGAAAAAACCGGTTTTGAAGGTACAGCCCGTAGCGGAGCTATTGCCTTTTCCATAAATAACAGGGGTTTTGTGTTTACAGGCAGAGGCGGATCCCTTGTATTTGACAACGGTTATGAATTTCTTCCTGAAGATGAGAAAGTAGATGGGGACTAAAAAGCATAACACAATTGTGATCGCTTTATCAGCAATTATTGCTGTTTCCATCGTTTTTATTCAATGGAGAAGCAAGTATACTTCGCCATATAAAAGCAGGATATATACAGTAACGAATGGCTGGGGATATGATATCCTGGTGAAGGATACTTTGTTTATTCACCAGGAATCTATTCCCGCAATAGAGGGAAATAAGCCATTTGGCCGCAGGACCCAGGCTATGGAAGCAGCGAGCCGGATAATTTCGAAATTGAAAAAAGGAGAGTCGCCATCTTTCTCCCAGTCTGAAATAGAACAAATCAGGCTCTCCGAGTAATTAATCAGTTCATTTAATCACACGAGCGAATGGCAAGTAGGGGCAACATTAATAATTTTCTGTTCACACTTTTTGGTTTTCAGAAAACAAAGAATGCATCGCATTTGCTTGCAATTGTCCTGATCCATATACTGGCGTGGTGCCTGTTTTTTATCCTGCCTCTTATTTTCCTGCCTGTTCGTGTAAGTAATAGCCGACTATTATATGCTGAGTTCCTGAGCAAACTGTTGCCCATTGCATTTTTTTATTTGAATTACTACTTCCTTCTTCCCCGCTTTTTTGAACAAAAAAAATTTCTCGCTTACTTCATTATTATCATAGCATGCATTTGCATGATCTCATTGCAGGAAATAGCACTTAGGCAGCGTATGCCGGGTACTGGCGTCCAATTCTTCACCATGGCTGTAAAAGGGCGCGCCTTTTCTGATAGAAAACCTCCGGGAGGTGATTTTTTATTTTTAAATACTGCTGACTCTGGCAGGGCGAGCCTGCCAATTCCACCTCAATTTATTATTGAGGATACTGTATTTGGCATACCGCGTGGTATATTCCTTGTATCTCTCAACAGATCTATGTCCATTTGTCTCGTGCTTATCCTTATCAGCGGGTTTATCCGCCTCAGTTATTCATTTCTTCGAAATCAGAATGAAAAGAAAGCGTTAGAGAATGCACACCTCAATGCAGAAGTTAATTTTCTTAAATCACAGATCAATCCTCATTTTCTTTTCAATACCCTTAATAGCATCTATTCACAGGCCCATCAAAAATCGGAACATACTGAATATTCCATTCTCAAACTATCTGAGCTGCTTCGTTATATGCTGTATGAATCGGGGGAATCGAAAGTCCCACTGGAAAGAGATATTCTCTATTTGAATAACTATATTGACTTGCAGCGTATGCGTTTATCCACAAAAGTGAATATTCATTATAAAGTGGAGGGTGAACTGGAAGGAAACACAATTGCCCCTCTTCTCCTGATCACCTTTATTGAAAATGCTTTCAAACATGGAATCAGTTATACGAGGGCTTCAGTTATTAATATTTCTATTACAATTTTTGAAAAAACATTAACACTGTTAGTGAGCAATCCGGTAACAGAATCCAATAGTTTCGCGAATGGTGGTGTAGGCTTAAAGAATGTAGCAAGAAGACTTGAGTTGTTGTATGCAGGCCATTATCTTTTAGACATCGTGAATAATGACCACCTGCATATTGTAAACTTCAAATTAAACCTGTAAAGTGATTAACTGCTTACTGATTGATGATGAGCCCCTGGCTCTTCAGTTGCTGGAGGATTATGTGAGTAAGACTCCTTACTTATCGCTGACTGGTAAGTTTGAGGAACCAATGCAGGCGCTTTCTCTCCTGGAATCAAAACAGGTTGACCTTCTCTTTCTCGATATAAAAATGCCGGATATATCAGGTATTGAATTCTTCAGATCATTGACCCACAAACCTGAAGTGATCTTTACCACAGCCTATAGTGAATATGCAATGGATGGGTTTGAATTAAGAGCGATGGATTATTTGCTAAAGCCCATTTCATTTGAGAAATTCCTGGCCTCATGTAATCGTGTAAAAGATTTTTTTGAATTTAAACAAACAAGGAATAATAATAAGGAGAAAGATTATTTCTTTATCAATGCAGCCCATAAACTGCATAAGATCTTTTATGATGATATCTTATATCTGGAAGGGTTGAAAGACTATACGAAGATCCATTTAGCTTCTTCTTCTTCACCGTTGGTCATTCTTCACAGCCTTAAATACTTTGAAGACCTGCTGGAACAATCGGAGTTTATCAGAATACATCGTTCCTATATCATTTCAATACGCAAAGTGCTGACTGTTTCCCGGAAATCAGTAATGATACAATCCTGCGAGTTACCCGTTAGTGATAATTATAGAGAAGGATTCTTCTCCATAGTAGAAAAGCACGCGAAGTGATCAAAGTTTTAGTCCTACATTGTTCGTATCTCACGAACTATGGCATTATAGATGTTTTTTGATCTCTTCAACCAGTTCACCCTTCGTGATCGGCACACCCATTATCTTGTTATATCCTTTCGCATCCACAAAGTAAACATCGCGGATGATCTTGATGAGCTGGCCATTATTGATTTCAGGGATCAATACTTTTTCAAATCCGTTAATAATCTCACCAAGGTTTTTAGGGAAAGGTCTTACATAGCGAAGATGCGCATGCGCAACACTTTGTCCCTGTGCAACCAGTTCAGCCACTGCTGATTTAATTGCTCCATAAGTTGAACCCCAACCCAATACCAGCAATTTACCTTTATCAGGACCATTATCGATTTTCTGCTCAGGTATGTATTCTGCGATCTTATCTACCTTCTCCTGCCTGATCTTAACCATCAATTGATGGTTCTCTGGTTCATAGCTGACATTACCGGTGATATTTTGTTTTTCCAGTCCTCCGATACGATGTTCCAGACCTGCTGTTCCCGGAATAGCCCAGGGACGAGCCAGTTTCTCATCACGGAGGTAAGGTTGCAATTTTTCTTCTCCATGACCCAGCTCTGTTTTGAATTTTACATGAATTGGCTGAAGATCATTAGAAGAAGGGAAACGCCAGGGTTCAGCGCCATTGGCTATATATCCATCACTCAGGAGGATAACCGGTGTCATATGTGTTACTGCCAGTCTTACGGCTTCGTAGGCTACATCAAAACAATCTCCCGGAGTAGAAGCAGAAATTACTGGCATTGGGCATTCTCCATTTCTGCCATAATAAGCCTGTAGAAGGTCACTTTGCTCAGTCTTGGTAGGCAATCCGGTAGACGGTCCTCCACGCTGTACATCAACGATCAGCAGGGGAATTTCGAGCATTACAGCCAGCCCCATTGCTTCGGCTTTTAGTGCCATGCCGGGACCGGAAGTTGTTGTTACTCCCAATGCACCGCCATAGGCAGCGCCGATAGACGATGTAATGGCCGCTATTTCATCTTCAGCCTGGAAGGTTCTGATACCGAAGTTCTTATGCCTGCTAAGCTCATGCAGGATATCTGAGGCGGGAGTAATCGGATAAGATCCCAGGAACATAGGCAAACCGCTTTTTTGGGAAGCTGCAATCAATCCATATGCCAGCGCCTGGTTACCCATTATTGAACGATAGGAACCTGCCAGCATTTTTGCCTTTTCCACCTTATATGTAGTGGTAAAGGTTTCGGTAGTATCACCGAAGTTATAGCCTGCCTGGAGCACGCGCAGGTTACTTTCAAATATCTCGGGCTTCTTGCCAAATTTCTCTTTCAGAAAGGTGATGGTATTTTCCATATCACGTCCGTACATCCAGTAAAGGAAACCAAGCACAAACATGTTTTTGGCCCTGTCCTTTTCCTTCATTCCCATCGTAAACTCCTTCAGGGCCTCACGGGTCATCTTGGTTACATCCATCTTGATAACCTCATAGTTATCCAGGCTGCCATTCTCCAAAGGATTCTCTCCTTCCGGATAATTGGCCAGACGAAGGTTTTTGGAGTCAAACCCATCTACATTGGCTATGATCTTGCCTCCCTTTTTCAGGGCAGTCAGATTTGTCTTTAATGCGGCAGCATTCATGGCAACCAGCACATCACAGGCATCTCCGGGAGTAAACACCCTGTCTGAAGAAAACCTTAACTGATAACCACTTACGCCAGGAAGTGTTCCCTGGGGGGCCCTGATTTCGGCAGGAAAGTCCGGGAAGGTGGAAAGATCAATGCCTAATAATGCGGTATTATTGGTGAACTGGGTACCTGTCAACTGCATTCCATCTCCACTGTCCCCTGCGAATTTGATCACTACATCCTGTAGTACTTCTTGTTTGCGAATCATTATAAAAAAACTTGTGGCTGCGAATTTACTATAAAACTGGAATAGCTCAGTCTATTAAATTGAGCGACTACCTTGCTATAAACCCAAGGCTTTCTGACACTATTAAGCATTAGCAAATGTTTAACCACGGCGATTTGCAAACCGCCTCATCAGCTATATAAATTCACATACAAATTAATCACCACACAAGTATGGAATCATCTGCATCTGATGAAGGCGAGTCTGCCAATCCTTCATTCCGTTATCGTTTTGCCCTTTTTTGTTTACTGTTTTTTGTTACCTGTACCCGACCCGGTTATCAGCAGGGAAAAACTGCCATTGCTGCTGGTGACAGCCTGAAGTATTTTGGAAAGGCACTGCCATCAAAACCTCTCGCTAAAAAAGTAATCAAAAAGAAAAAGAAGATCTATCTAACCTTTGATGATGGCCCTAACAAAGGAACTCAAAACGTGCTCGATATTGTGCAACAGGAGAATGTTCCTGCAACCTTCTTCATTGTAGGTCAGCATGTATTTGCAAGTCGTGAACAGGCCAGCACCTGGGACAGTCTCCAGCATGCCATTAATATTGAAGTCTGCAATCACAGTTATACGCATGCGCATAACCATTATGAAAAGTTTTATCAGCAACCAGACAGTGTGGTTAGTGATATGGAAAAAACAAAGGATGAATTATTGCCTGATAATAACATAGTGCGTGCACCCGGCCGTAATAGCTGGCGGATAGATAGCCTGCACTACACTGATATTAAGAAAAGCAAAGCAGCTATGGATTCCCTGCAAAGCGCCGGGTTTATAGTAATGGGCTGGGACCTTGAATGGCATTATGATCCCAAAACACTGGTTGTAAATAATACGGCTGATGAATTATTGAACCAGGTAGACAGTGTATTTATTAAAGGAAAAACCAAGACACCTGATCACCTCGTTCTTTTGGCACATGATCAGGTGTACCAAAATGCTGAAGATTCAATCCAGCTGCGTCAGTTTGTTCAAAAACTTAAAATGAAGGATGACTATGAATTATCACTGGTGAGTAGTTATCCCGGCATAAAGAAAGACAGCCTATTCTCTTCCGTCAAATATATTCCCTAAACCACCCAGGATACTTCCTTCTTCTTTACGCTTGTATGTTCCATATTCAACCAAACGTCCTGCAAGACGGCTGATCGGCAAGGATTGAATCCACACTTTTCCGGGCCCTTGCAAACGGGCAAAGAATAAACCTTCACCACCGAACATCCAGTTGCGGATGCCGCGTACAAATTCAATATCAAAATCAACGGTTGGTGTATACGCCACCAGGCAACCAGTATCCACTTTCAATACTTCACCAGGTACAAGATTTTTCTCCAGCACATATCCACCGGCATGAACAAACGCCATTCCATCCCCTTCTACTTTTTCCATAATAAATCCTTCACCACCGAATATGCCGGTGCCCAGCTTTCTTTGGAAATGAATGCCTATGCTAACACCCTTTGCGGCACACAGGAAAGCATCCTTTTGTGCAATGATGGTACCTCCGAGCTGTTGCAGATCAAGAGGAACGATCTTGCCAGTATAAGGTGCAGCAAAGCTTACCTTTTTTTTACCCTGGCTCATATTGGTAAATGCAGTCATGAACAGGCTTTCCCCTACAAGTACACGTTTGCCCGCACTCATCAGCTTGCCGAGGAAACCGGTAGACTGCTGTGCAGAGCCATCCCCAAATATGGTTTGCATTTCAATACCATCCTCCATCATCATCATGGCGCCGCTTTCGGCAATGGCTGTTTCCTGCGGGTCTAATTCAATTTCAACATATTGAAGTTCTTCCCCGTATACTTTAAAATCAATTTCATGATTTACCCGTTGACTATAGCTCATAGTTTGATTTTTTTATAAAGTTAAAAAGTAGAAAGATGCGCACAGCGTCAAATCGGTAAACCGACTCATTTCACCGGCCGGAATCGTTAACTTCACATACTAACCGTTTAACACACTAAAACCACTAACATGCGAAAAATTCTATTGCTATCCTGCTATTCTGTTCTATTGTGCAGCTTGGCTGCCGGACAGGCAAAGCTCGTTGAAAAAATCACACGGCAGGGAAATGAAATTGTTATCCCTTATGAAAAGTATGTTCTCCCCAATGGTCTTACTGTAATTGTACATGAAGACCATAGTGATCCCATAGTTCATGTTGATGTAACTTACCATGTTGGTTCTGCCAGGGAAGAGATCGGCAAATCTGGCTTCGCACATTTCTTTGAACACATGATGTTCCAGGGAAGTGACCACGTGGCCGATGAACAGCATTTCAAGATCGTAACGGAAGCGGGAGGAACACTGAATGGAAGCACTAACCGCGATCGCACCAATTATTATGAAACAATCCCTTCCAATCAGTTGGCAAAGGCATTATGGCTGGAAGCAGATCGTATGGGCTTCCTCCTGGATGCAGTAACACAACAGAAATTTGAAGTGCAGCGTGCTACTGTAAAAAATGAAAGAGGACAAAATTATGATAACCGTCCTTATGGATTGATCAGTGAAGTTTCTTCAAGGAACCTGTATCCTTACGGGCATCCCTATTCCTGGTTGACCATTGGTTATATTGAAGAGTTGAACAAAGTGAATGTAAATGATCTGAAGAATTTCTTCCTGCGCTGGTACGGTCCCAATAATGCTACTCTTACTGTGGGTGGTGATGTAAGAACGGCTGATGTAATAAAGATGGCTGAAAAATATTTCGGACCTATTCCACGCGGACCTGAAGTATCTCCTGTAAAACTTGCTCCTGTTGTTTTAGATAAAGACCGCTATGTAAGCTATACCGATAACTATGCAAGAGCATCCCAATTGCGATTGGTATATCCAACTGTTCCTGACTACGATAAAGATGAAGCTGCACTCGCCTGCCTGGCACAGGTATTAGGCGGTGGTGGTGGTTTTGGTGGAGGTGGAGGGCGCGGAGGACGCGGCGGTGGTGGTGGTTTTGGTGGCAACCGCAATTCCGTTTTCTTCCAGTCAATTATTAAAACGCAAAAAGCATTACAGGCCAGTGCTACCAGTCAATTATCAGAATTGGCCGGAGAATTTTCCATTTCCATCACACCCTATCCCGGGAAATCACTTGCTGAAATGGAACAACTGGTCAATGAAGCCTTCAATGATTTTGAAAAGAAAGGTGTAACAGATGATGACATCAACCGCTTTAAGAATGAATTTGAAAGCCGACTCATCAATGGACTCTCCAGTGTTTCAGGAAAAGTAAGCCAGCTTGCTGCTTTCCAGACCTTCACTGGCAATCCAAACATGACTAAAAAATTATTGAGTGAGTATGGCATCCTTACCAAAGAAGATGTGATGAGGGCTTATGAAAAATATATCAGGGGAAAGCCACATGTAATTGTGAGTACATTGGCTAAGGGACAGGAAACGATGATCGCCAAACAGGATAATTATACAATCGATGTTTCTCACTACCAGGCCCCAGATTATGGCTATAATGGGTTAAAGTATCTAAAAGCAAAAGACAATTTTGACAGAAGTAAGATCCCTGCTAATGGACCTAATCCTTTAATTAAGGTGCCTGCATTCTGGAGGAAGGATCTGGCTAATGGCATTAAGATGATTGGCACTCAAAATACGGAGATACCAGTGGTAACCATCTCCATTAGTATTCCGGGAGGTCATCTGCTTCAGGCAAATGATCTTTCCAAAACAGGACTGGCGAATTTATTCGCACGAATGATGAATGAAGACACCAAAAATTATACGGCTGAACAATTCTCTTCCGAACTGCAAACCATTGCGAGCTCAATTACAGTAAGCAGTGGCAAAGATGATATTACATTTAATGTGCAGACCCTTAAGAAAAATCTTCCAAAAACACTGGCTCTGCTGGAAGAAAGAATGTTCAATCCGAAATTCAGTGATGACGCTTTTCAACGGATAAAAAGGCAAACCCTTGAAGGATTCAAACAAAGCAAATCTCAACCTGCGGTTGTTGCCAGTGACATAATAGCAAAGATCAATTTCGGCCCTGACAATATTCTTGGCATGAGCGAGAATGGTACCGAAGCTACTGTTACCAATATCACGCTGGATAATATCCAGGACTATTACAACAATTATATCAGCAATAAAGGAATGAAAGTGGTAGTGGTTGGTGATATAAAGGAAGCCGAGATCGTTCCGCAACTGGCTTTCCTGAATAAATTACCGAACAAGAAAATTGAACTACCTAAGGTAGTAGCAACCCCTATGCCTGCTAATGAAGCAAGGATCTACCTGGTGGATATTCCAAAGGCTGCACAAACAGAATTCCGCGTAGGTTACAATACCGGTTTAAACTATGATGCCACTGGCGAATATTACAAAGCTGGTTTGATGAACTACATTCTCGGAGGTGCTTTTAACAGTCGCCTTAACCTCAACCTTCGTGAAGACAAAGGATGGACCTATGGTGCACGCTCTGCTTTCGCAGGAGATGAATATGATGGGGATTTTGAATTCAGCTCGGGAATCAAGGCAGATGCTACCGATAGTGCACTGATTGAAGTAGTAAAAGAATTAAAAATGTATGCAGCGTCTGGCGTTACAGATGAAGAACTGGGATTCATGAAGAGTGCGATTGGTCAGCGGGATGCACTGCGATATGAAACAGGCATTCAGAAGGCTGGATTTATTCGTACGATCCTTGATTATAACCTGCCTGCCAATTTCACCGAAACCCAGGCAAAGATCCTGAGAGAAATGACCAAAAAGCAAATGGATGCCCTTGCCCAAAAGTACATCCATCCTGATAAGTTAAACATGCTGCTGGTTGGCGATAAAGCCAAAATACTGGAAGGTCTTCAAAAGCTGGGTTATCCCATTGTAGAATTGGATGTGGAGGGGCAGCCAGTTGTGAAAAAAGCCTTCTAGACAAAGCCTTCTGGTTTAATATTTCCCTATTAGCTCCAACCCAAGGATACTGTTGAGTTGGAGCTAATAGCTTTCTCATTCGGGAACTCTTTTTGATAGAAGGCAATGCTTTCCACATCAAATCCCTTACTTTGCCAACTGCTTTCTTTTTTAAATCACACAAATATGAAACTGAAATTAATGCTGTTGCCCGTTTGGGTATTGGGTTGTATTACAATTGCCAATTCCCAGGCCAGGCTGGTAGAAAAAGTTACCAAACAGGGTGACGAACTGGTAATTCCTTATGAAAAGTATGTTTTGCCAAATGGCCTCACCCTTGTTATTCATGAAGATCATAGCGATCCCGTAGTTCACACTGATGTTACTTACCACGTAGGCTCCGCAAGAGAGGAGATCGGCAAATCAGGATTTGCCCATTTCTTTGAGCATATGATGTTCCAGGGAAGCGACCATGTTGCGGATGAACAACACTTCAAAATAGTTACAGAATCTGGTGGTCAGTTGAATGGAAGCACTACCCGCGACAGAACCAATTACTATGAAACCGTTCCTTCCAACCAGCTGGAAAAAACCATCTGGCTGGAAGCAGACCGCATGGGTTTCTTACTGGATGCTGTTACCCAAAAGAAATTCGAGATACAGAGAGAAACAGTAAAAAATGAAAGAGGTCAGCGGGTTGATAATGTTCCTTATGTTCCAGGTATTGAACTGATGTCAAAAAGCATGTATCCTTATGGCCATCCTTATTCCTGGCTCACCATCGGGTATATTGAAGACCTGAACAGGGTAAATGTAAACGACCTCAAGAACTTTTTCATGCGCTGGTATGGACCTAACAATGCAACGCTCACGATTGGTGGAGATGTAGATCCCAAACAGGTTGTGAAGATGGTAGAGAAATATTTTGGACCCATTCCTTCCGGTCCCAAAGTAGAAGATATGCCAAAATCAGTTCCACACCTGGATTCCCATCGCTTTGTTTCTTATACTGACAATTATGCAAGAGTACCAATGATGAGAAAGGTATTTCCTGGCGTTCCCAATTTCGACAGGGATATGGCCCCACTGGATTGCCTGGCTCAGATATTGGGACAGGGCAATAATTCTGTATTCTACCAGGAGCTGGTGAAAAAACAGCTGGCATTAAGTGCAACCGCTAACAATAGCAATTCCGAATTGAGTGGTGAATTCACCATCCAGGTAGTTCCCTACCCGGGTAAATCGCTGGGCAGCATGTTCTACCTGATCGACCAGGCATTGACTGCATTTGAAAAAAGAGGAGTTACGGATGCAGATATCGCCCAGTTCAAAGGACAGATTGAAGCACAGAATATCAATGCACTTCAAAGTGTGGCAGGTAAGGTTTCACAATTGGCATTTTATCAAACATTTGGCGGCAATCCAAACCTGATCGGCAGAGAGCTGGAAAGATATCGCAATGTGACAAAGGAGGATGTAATGAGGGTTTATAACCAATACATCAAAATGAAACACTGCGTGGTAGTCAGCATTCTGACCAAAGGCCAGGAGGCACTCACTACAGGTAAGGATAATTTTAATATCGATAAGACCAAATATGTTGCTCCCCAATATGGATATGATGGACTGGTGTATTCAAAGCCAAAGGATAATTTCGACAGAGCTGTAATTCCATCAGCGGGACCTAATCCTGTGATAAAGGTGCCTGCATTCTGGAAAAAAGACCAGGATGGTGGCATTAAGATCATCGGCAGTGAGAATTCCGAATTGCCTACTGTTACCCTTTCAGTAAAAATTCCTGGTGGCCACCTGTTACAGGCCAATGATCTTTCCAAAGCCGGTTTGGCCTCATTCTTTGCTACAATGATGGAACAGGATACCAAGGTGCGCAGTGCCGAGGATTTCAATAAGGAACTGGACAAACTGGGTAGCACAATCAATGTAGTAAGCGGCGTAGATGGTATTTCCTTCCAGGTATTCTCACTTAAAAAGAACCTGGATGCCACGCTTGCTTTGCTCGAAGAAAGAATGCTGAGTCCGAAATTCAATGACGATGACTTTGCTCGTTTGAAACGCCAACGCATTGAAGGATTCAAGCAAATCAAATCACAACCCGCAACTGTTGCCACGAATGTGTTCAATGTATTGAGCTATGGTCCTAAAAATATTTTGGGAATAAGCCAGAATGGAAC
>Ga0136846_1213513_pt1 | contig 31134 bp, 26 predicted proteins | sample HopSoiMetagenom2_FD_96841 | JGI IMG/M metagenome (GOLD analysis project Ga0136846, IMG submission 96841) | Grasslands soil microbial communities from Hopland, California, USA - 2 Assembly 2016 (version 4) | ecosystem: Environmental > Terrestrial > Soil > Grasslands | place: USA: Hopland...
CCCGCGCCCCGCGCCCCGCGCCCCGCCCTTGCCTACCCTAGGACTCCGATGTATATACCTCGGAGTCCTAGGTAAGCTTCACCCCGGCAAGGCACTCGACGACGAATGAACGAAAGCGTGGATTTCCTGAAGGGCACGCTCGACCTCATGATCCTCAAAACCCTCTCCTGGGCGCCGACCCATGGCTACGGGATCGCGCGCTGGATCGAGCACTGCACGGGCGACGTGCTGCAGGTGGAGGAAGGCTCGCTCTACCCGGCCCTCCACAAGCTGGAGGAGCGCGGATTGATCGCCGCCGAGTGGGGGATTAGTGAGCACAACCGGCGCGCGAAGTTCTACCGCCTGACAACAGCCGGAAAGAAACAGCTCCTCGCGGCGCACGATTCGTGGGCCCGCTTCGCCGACGCCGTCTTCAAGGTGCTGCGCACCGCACCCGCGAGCCACTAGCGTGGCCGAGCCGCACGCACCAAACGCAAGCCGCGCTGCTACCTGGCGCAGATACCTCCGCTTCTGGGGCCCGCGCGCCGAAGCGGACGTCGACGACGAGCTCCGCTTCCACATCGAGATGCGCGTCCGCGATTACATCGCCGGCGGGATGACCGAGGACGAGGCGCGCGCCGCAACCGCCCGCCGACTCGGGGATCTCGCGACCAACCGCGCCGAGTGCCTCACGATCACCACACGGAGAGAACGCCGCATGACCCGCGCCCAGCTCATCGACGCCCTCGGCCAGGACGCGCACTTCGCCTTTCGCACGCTCGGCCGCCAGAAGGGGTGGACGGCGGTGGCGATTCTCACGCTCGCACTCGGCATCGGTGCAAACACAGCGGTCTTCAGTGTCGTCAACAGCCTGTTGCTGCATCCGCTGCCGTATCCGCACGCGGACCGTGTCTCCATTCTCTTTCAGGAGCCGACACAGGGCAACCAAACGGGGATGACCGTGATGGTCTCCCCGCGGCCGGAGCTCGTCCAGGCGTGGCGCGAGAACGCGCACCTGTTCGAGAGCATCGAGGGATTCGCGCATAGCGACATGACGCTCGTCCCAGCGCGCGGCGAGGCGGCGACGGTGCATGCGGCGTCTATCAATCCGAGTCTGGCGCGCTTCACCGATCAGCATCCGCTCATCGGGCGGAGCTTCAGCGACGCCGACGTCAAGGACGGTCACGTGGCGCTCCTTGGCGAGGGGATCTGGCGGTCTCGCTTCGGGAGCAGTCCCACTGTGCTCGGCACTCCGCTCATGCTCGATGGCACTTCATACACCGTTGTCGGCGTGATGCCGTCGGCGTTCAGGTTGCCGGCACTCTTCCAGCAGTCCACGGACGTCTGGCTGCCGCTTGACGTGCATAACGACAAGATCGGGATGTCGGCGATGGCGCGCCTGCGGCCCGGTGTGAACAGCGGCGCGGCTCAGCGCGAGCTGGACTCCATCACCGCTCGGCTCGACGTGAAGAAGGGAAGCCGCATTGGCTTCCGGACGAAGCTCGTGCCACCGTCGCGGATGGTGAGCTTCCGGGACTCGCTCCTCCTCCTCACTGGCGCCGTCGCGCTCGTCCTGCTCATCGCCTGCGCAAACGTCGCGCACCTGCTGCTCGCGCGCGCGGCCACCCGCCAGCGCGAGCTCGCCATCCGCGCGGCGTTAGGCGCGGGGACGGGCCGACTCGTCAGGCAGCTGTTGACGGAGAGTCTCGTGCTCGCCGGCGCGGGCTGCGTCGGCGGCGTCGCCGTCGGCTGGCTGGGACTCAAAACGTTGATCGCGCTGCGGCCGTCGAGCCTGTCGAATCTCGACGCGGCACAGATGGACACGACGACGCTTCTTGTCGCGATCGGTCTCGGCGTCGTGACCGGACTATTGTTCGGCGTCGTCGGCGCGATCCAGTCGGCTCGGCATTCGACGCATGAGGCGCTCAAGGCGAGCGCGCTATCGTCCTCACAGTCGCGACGGCAGCATCGCCTGCGCGGGCTCCTCGTCGTCAGCGAGATCGCGCTCTCGACGACGCTCCTCGTCGGCGCGTCGCTGCTCGTGCGGAGCGTGCTGCGGCTGCAGACGATGGATCCCGGCTTCGACCCGAAAGGCCTGTACGGCGTCAGCATCGTGCTGCCGGAGAAATCCTACGAGTCCACGGCGGCGAAGCAGAGCTTCTACGCGGAGCTCGTGACGCGCGCGCGGGCCGTGCACGGCGTCGAGAGTGCGATGATGGCCGAGGGCGCGCCGCCATCGCGCAACTTCCTCATTGGCGCGCTGCAGCTCGAGGGAGAGGCGCCGCCCAAGGCGGGGACGACGGCGTTCATCTCGTACAACGGCGTGCAGCCGGACTATTTCCGGCAGATGGGAATCCGCGTCCTCCAGGGGAGGACATTCTCGGACACGACCGAGAAGTCCACCGAGGTGATGGTGAACGAAGGCTTCGTGCGCAAGTTCTGGCATGGCGAGAACGCGGTCGGCCGCCGGTTGCGCATCGCGTTCAATAACAAGGGCGACTGGTCGACGATCGTCGGCGTGGTCGCGGACGCGTACACGAGCGGCCTAACGAGCCAGGCGAGCGATCCGCTGCTGTACATGCCGTTTCACGGACAGTTCCAGCCGGCGCTCATCGTCCGCACGACAGCGGGCACGAACGCGATTGCCACCGTGCGGTCGCTCGTGCCGGCGATCGATCGTCATCTGCCGTCGCCGAGCGTGACGAACGTCGAGGACGCGATGCTCGAGAGCATCGCCAGCCCTCGATTCACGATGCTGCTGCTCGCGCTCTTCACCGTGCTCGCGCTCGTGCTCGCGGCGGTGGGACTCTATGGCGTGCTGGCGTACGCGGTGGCGCAGCGCACGCGCGAGATCGGAATCCGGATCGCGTTGGGGGCGACGCGCCGAACGATCGCGCGCGCGATCATCGGACAGGGCGCGGTCCTCGCCCTCTGCGGGGTCGCGATCGGCCTCGGCGGCGCGTACTGGGCGACGAAGTTCATCGCGAGCATGCTCTACGGCGTGCCGCGCGGCGACCCGCTTTCGTTCGTCGCCGGCGCGCTGCTCCTGTTCGCGACGGCGCTGCTGGCCTGCCTCGTCCCGATGCGCCGTGCCGTTGCGGTGGATCCGCTGATCGCGATGCGCGCCGAGTAGTTGCGCGGCGTTAGGCGCCGACGGCCGCCTTGCCCTGTCGCGTCGCCGAACGGAGCATCGTGAACTGCGGGGACGAGCGCGGCGGATGGGCGATGACGCGGCGCAGGAATTCGACGAATGCCGCGAGGTAGGCGGGCGTCGTACCGGCTGCGCGCGTCGCGGCACGCCAGCGGCGGCGAATGCCGTCCGGGCCTAACGAGGCAGCGGCTACGACGCCGGCGTCGAGCTCGCGCTGAATTGCCCACCGCGCGAGAATGCCGACGCCCATCGACGACTTCACGAGCTCGATCATCGCCTCGGTGAGCTGGATCGGCGTCACCTGCCGTGGGCTCACGCCCGCCGGCGCGAGCACGCGGCGATAGACGAAGCTGTCGTCGGGCTTCGAGTAGAGCAGCACGCGCTCGCGGCGCAGTTCCGCCGGATCGACGTTGCGCCGGCCGGCGAGCCGATGTCCCGGCGCGACGACGAGCAGCAGCTCGTCCTCGAACAATGGCGTGAATGCGATGCGGCGGTCGCGCGTGACGGTGCTGACGATGGAGAGATCGAGGCGTCCGGCGATCAGCGCCGCCAAGGGTCGCGTCGTGGCGCTCGGCACGACCTCGACGTCGACCGACGGGTGCAGCTGTCGAAATTCCTGCAGCACCGGTGGCAACCAGTGATAGCAGGTGTAGCACTCCGTCGCGATGCGGAGCACAGCCTCACGTCGCGCGGCCGCGTCGAAGACGTCGCGTTCGACGTCGACGAGCCGCTCGAGCAACTCCTTTCCATGGCTGGCGAGCCGGGCGCCGAGCCGGTTCGGAATCATCCGGCGGCCGGAGCGCTCGAAGAGTGAGGCGCCGAGCCGTCGCTCGAGATCGGCGAGCTGATGACTCAGGGCGGACTGGGTGAGGTTGAGCTGCTGGCCGGCGCGGGTGAGCGTGCCGAGCTCGGAGATGGCGACGACGAGCCGGAAATCACGGATCTCGAGACGCATGGGGCCTTCACGGTGGGGTGTGGGACCGACCCATTCAAATCTGCCCTGCCGAGGGACGTGAGTCCAATGCATTCCCCTCCGCCGATCCATCGAAAGTGTTCATGGAAGGTGACGAATCGGGGCTAGAGTGGGAGCGGCGTGCATGCATCGATGCAAAAGGCCGCATTGGACGGACGCGGCGATCGTGCACAGAATGGCATCGACTGCTTCCTTTCACGACCATGGATTTCGAGCTCACGACGGCCATTCCTCTCCTGGAGCGCACCCCAGCGACGCTCGAGGCGCTACTCGTCGGTCTGCCCGCTGGCTGGACCGAGGCCAACGAAGGGCCGGACAGCTGGACGGTTCACGAGATCGTCGCCCATCTCATTCATGCGGAGCACGACGACTGGATTCCCCGCGCGCGGCACCTGCTGGAGTGGGGCACGGGCCGCGCGTTCCCGCCGTTCGATCGCACCTTCGGCTTCGAGACGGCGCGCGCGCGACCCTTGGCGGAACTGCTGCGGGACTTCGCTCACTGCCGCCAGGAGAGCCTCGCCGCGCTCGCGGCGCTTCGCCTAACGAGTGCGGATCTTGCCCGCGAGGGGAGGCACCCGGAGTTCGGGGTCGTGACGCTGGGCCAGCATCTCGCGACCTGGGTGGCGCACGATTTGACGCATCTCTCGCAGATCGTGCGCGTCATGGCGGTGCAATATCGCGACGCCGTGGGTCCCTGGTCTCGCTACCTGCGGATCGTGCGACCCCTCGCCTAGGCGCCCAGAGTTGGAGAGCATTAGGACGCGAATGACGCGAATTGAAGGCGAATCCAACCGTGCCCATCGAGAATCAATCGCGCGTGCCGACTTGGGATTTTTTTTGAACAACAAAACCCAGAGACGAGAACCGCTCGACGGAGTCGTTACGCCACTCGGTTGGATTCGCCTTCAATTCGCGTCATTCGCGTCTCAGAAATTGGGCTCTCACAGCGCGAGTCTCCCGATCGACTGCTCTTCGGTCGAGATGCTAAGGCTTTCGCGCGAGCGCGATGCTGAGCTTCACTTCGGTCTCGCGAGCCGGCCCCACGCCGCCGACGGCGTTCTGGTAGGGGGAATTGGCAGGAGCGGTGACATCCACGCGGTAATACGCCGCCGCGAGGTTGGCGAGACGGTAGGCGCCCACCGCATCGGTCGTGGTGCTCGCCACCGTCACGCTCGGGTTGAGCGTGTCGCCGTTCACTTCACCCACCTTCACGAGCGTCACCGTGGCATTAGCCACCGGGACGATGCGCGTCGTGTCCGCGCCGGGCTCGTGGCCGGAGATCACGCCAGAGAGCGCGAAGCTCGAGACCACGTCCGGCGGCGGTGGTGGTTTGGACGGGCCGGTGACGACCGCTGTGTCATCGCCGTGAGAAGAGCCGCCGCCCTGCTTGTCGCTCGTTGGGGCGGGGGAGAGCGACTCCACTCCGCTGCAGGCGGCGACGGCGGCCGTGACGAGGAGTACGAGAAACGCGCGATGCTGTCGCATAGAGTCTCCGGAAGGTCGTGATGTCCAGTCAGGGGCAGAGATCGCGGTTCAGCAGGTGCGCGCTCTCTTGCCGTGATACCTCCGGCGCCGGGCTCGGCGTCACCGGCTCGTACCGGTTCAAAAGGCCGATGTGACGCTGGCGCCCGATGCGTGGGTACAACGACAGGGCTCGTTATGCCGTGATCGCCCGGATCTTTGCCACGGAGAGACGATGACAGCTCGAACTTGCCGCCTTGCCGTAGTCCCAGCCGCGTTGATGGCCGCGGCTCACTCCCTCGGGGCGCAGCTGCCGGAGCGGCTCGACGCGGGGGCGGGTGCGGGCTCGGGTGGCTCGGTGTTCGGCTGGCAGCCGCGGATTGGCGTCAACGGCTCGGTGCGCGCCTTGTCGTTAGGCAACGCGCTGCTCGACTGGCACGGCGCGCTCGCGCGCGTCACCGCCCCCAGCCTCTCAATGGTCGAGGCGAGCACGGGCGCACGGCTCTCGGTTGGCGGCGCCTCATCCGGATGGTGGATCGGCGGCGACGTCATTCGTCACAGCGGCTTCAGGGACGCCGTCGAACAGCCGAGGGTGGAGACAGGCGGCTGGCGTCGGATAGGGAACGTCGTCGTGACAGTCGCCGCGGTGCGTAGGAACGCGTCGCTGGCCGAGATGAGACAGATCACGCGGACGTCGACCAGCGTTTTCGTCTTCCAGGACAGCCTCACGGGCCAGTGGGACAGCACCAGGGTGACGCGCACGTTCGACGATAGCACTCGCGTCTCCGAGCTCCGCCGCTGGGCCGAGACCGAGGCGGGGCTGAGCTGGGACGGACGCCGACTCTCGGCGGCTGTCGCAATCGGTGCGCGTCTCGCCAGCCGCGGCGTGCCGGGTGGCTCCTGGGGCTCGGCGACGATGGCCTTGCGACTCTCGTCGCCGCTGTCGCTCGTCGTGGGAGCCGGCACGGCGACGGGCGGACGATTCGCTCTCGACGGCGAGCATCGCTTCGTGACGCTCGGATTCCGCGTGAGGCCGCAATTCGCGCCGTCGATGCCGGACGCACGTGCGGCGCCCGCGGCCGCGACGATCAGCGGCCTCTCGGTCGGCTCGCTCGGCGGCAGCAAATATGAGCTGAGCGTCATCGCGCCGCGCGCGCGACGCGTCGAGATCACCGGCGATTTCACAAATTGGAAACCGCTGACGTTGACGCGCGCAGCCGACGGTCGGTGGACGGCGACGCTCGCGCTTTCGGCCGGAACGCATCGTCTCAACGCGCGGATCGACGGCGGCAGCTGGATCGTGCCGCCGGGGCTGACGACGATGAGCGACGATTTCGCGGGCGAGGTGGGGCTCCTGGTCATCGAGCGTCGCGCGGAGGACGCGACGAAGTGACGCTGCCAGCGTCATCGGAGGTAGACGCTGGTAGCATGTCCGATGCAGCGCTCGTGCGTCGCGTACTCGACGGTGACGCACGCGCCTTCACCCTTCTCGTCGATCGCCATCTGCAACCGTGCCTGCGCTTTGCGACGCGCATGCTCGGCAATCGGCACGACGCCGAGGACGTCACGCAGGAGGCGTTGCTGCGGGCGTATCGGGCGCTGGCGACTTACGACGCAGCAGGGAGCTTCCGGACCTGGCTGTTCGCGATTCTCGTGAATCGGTGTCGCACGTCGCTGTTGCAGCGCAGTCGATACGTGAAGCGCGTGGTTACGGACGAGGACGCAATGCGCGCGGCGACGGCCGCGGATCGCGCGGCGTCCACGGAGCTCAGGATCGAGATCGAGCGGGCGGTCGCAGTGCTCGATCCGGATCAACGGGAAGCGTTTCTGCTCAAGCATGTGGAACAGCTCGGGTATGATGAGATGGCGGCCGTAACCGGCGCAGGCGTCTCGGCCCTGAAGATGCGCGTGAAACGCGCGTGCGAGCGGCTGCAGGAATTGTTAGGCGAGGTGAATGATGTTACGTCATGAACAGGATCCGGAGACGGCGGAGAATCCAGCGATCGAGCGGGTGATCGCCGAGCTGCGGACGCCGGTGCCGGTGCGCGCGGAATGGCGCGCCGGGCTCGCGCGGGGCCTGGCGACGCTGCCGCCACCGTCGGCGGCAGGACCGCGATTCGTTAGGCGGTGGACGTTCCGGCCGCTGACCGCGATCGCGGCGGCGGTGGTGTGCGCCGTAGTTGGTGCGACGATCGCGACGGTCCTTCTGGGATCGGGGCGGCGCTCGAGCTCGGCCGAGGTGCTCGCGAATCTCACGTCGACGATGCCGCTGCCGGGGGAGCACGGTGGCCAGTCGACCGTGCGCTTCGTTTTAGTCGCGCCGTATGCATCACGAGTGTCGCTCGTTGGTGACTTCAACAAATGGAACCCGTCGGCGATGCCGATGCGGCGCTCGGCCGACGGCCGTGCGTGGCTGCTCGACGTTCCGCTGCCGCCGGGCCGGCACGTGTACTCGTTCGTCGTCGACGGCGATCTCGCGCCAGACCCCGCGGCGCCGCGTGCCGGCGACGACGACTTCGGCGTTCCGAGCTCGGTCGTTCTCGTCGCGGGAGCCAAGACGTGACACGCGTCCTGACGTGGTGCGTGATAGTGGTGACGCTCTCGAGCGTGGTCGGGCGTGGGGCGGGAGCGCAAGCCGCCGAGCGGCCGATGACCGCGGCGGAGCTGCCGGCCCGGCTCGCGCCCGCAACGAGGCAGGTGATCGTTCACCTTGGCGATTCGCTGCGCGCCGTGGGGCTCCCCGACGCGCCGCTCTACGCAAAGGCGGCGGAGGGTGTGCTCAAGGGGGCGCCGGACGCTCGCATCCTCGTCGTACTACGCGCGCTCGCGCGCGAGCTGGGCGACGCGCGTGCGTCGTTAGGCGCGAGTGCCGGCGAGGCGGAGCTCGTCGCCGGCGCGAGCGCGCTACATGTTGGCGCGTCCCCGGCGATGCTCCGACAGTTGCGCGAGACGCATGTCGGAGCCGCTGGGGAGGCGACTTCGCTCGCGACGCCACTCGTCGCCCTCGCGGATCTCCTGGCGCGGCGCGTCCCGGCCGGCGTGGCCGCGGCGGCGATCGATTCCCTCGTGGCGCGCGGAGCGCCGAGCGACGATTTCGCGGCGTTGCGTGCCGCCGTTGAGCGCGACATCGACGCGGGTCGTGCGCCCGAGGCGTCAGTCGTTCAGCGGACGCAGGGGCTCCTGAGGAATATCGAGGGTCGACGGCGAACGCCCTGAGCGGCCTCTCGAGAGGAGTCGAGCCAGCCGGTTTATGTGCTCACAGCCTTAGCGTGAATACAAAAGGCATCTGCACTCGCTGTTTCACGGGACATCCGGCGATGGTCGCGGGTACGAACTCCAGTTCCGGGAGCCGGCGCTTGGTCGTTTCGACGAAGCTTTCGTACGCCTCCAGATCGCGTCCCTTCAGCTTCGGCTTGTCCTTCGGCCACAGGTCCTCGATGGTGGACTCCACCGCACGACCTGTGCTGTCGACGATGAAGCTGAGAACGATCTCGGCCTGGTAGCCAGTGCGCCGCGCATCGTCCGGATAGCTCGGTCCCCGCTGTCCGGGCTTCAGCGACACCGGTCGTTCCCAAGGCGCCAGAATCGAGAGCAGGAGAACTCCGGTGCGCTCTATCTTTGGCTTTGTGATATGACCGGCCGAATCCAGCGTGGGCCGCACAAAGTCGATGTCGATGTGGACGGAATCCCGCAGCGGATCCGCCCATTCGAGAAGCCCGGCCGTGGACAAGCTGTCGAGAGCACGAGCCATCAGTGCCGCGGCGCTCGAGCGAGCGAGCGTGCCATTGTGCGGAACGATGCGCCCGTCACGATACGCGGTGAGTGAGAGTGGTGCCTCCGTGCCCCGCCAATCAACAGTCGGCTCGCCTTCGGGAAGCACGTGTCCCTTCATGCCGAGGAGCTTCTGCGCGCTGAACACGAGCTCCTGAAGAAAGTTGTCGGCCGTCGCCGCGAGTGTCGTGCTGACCGAATCGTCGAAGTGGACAAACGCATAGACCGCGACGCGAGTGAATGCGCTCGGGGCGATCCGATCGAGGCAACTTGTCGACGGGCGCGGCGATGGCGACGTGCCCGGAGCTTGCGCCCGGGCGAGCTGCGGGCACATGAGCAGCAGAGCTACTCCCCAGGAGAGAAGGCGCGAGACAATGGCGCGGGACATTGCGGTCAATCCTAGCACGGAGATGAGCGTTCGCGAGTCACCGCGAACTACTCGACTGGGCTCGCCCCGATCGCCATACTGAGAGGGCGCAAGGCGTAGCGGATCGCGAGCGGCGGCTGCAACCCTCCGTGTCCCCGGCCCGTACAGTTCGTGGCCATACACTCGCATCCAGCCTTCATCCTCGAGTCATAATGCAGCCAGAAGTCGTCATCGTTCCGGTGGTCTTCGCCATTCCCGCCATCGTCATCGTCGTACGCATGGCGCTCAAGCACAAAGAGCGAATGGCCGCGTTGGAAGCACCGGCGCAGAGCAACGCCGCGCTCGATGCGCGGCTCTCGCGCATCGAGGAGGCCGTAGAGACGATCGCAGTGGAGATCGAGCGGATGGGTGAGGGCCAGCGCTTCGTGACGAAGCTGCTCGCCGAGGGCGCCGGAAGGCTCCCCGATGGCTCGAAGGACGCGGCCAGCGCCCGGGTCCCGACGCCGCGCTGATCCGATGGGGGATACGACCGGGAGCGCGCGTCTCGACGGCATTGTCGAGTTCCTGCGCGCGGCGGAGCGGCTCAAGGTCGTCACCCGCAGCGCCTACACCTCGGAAGGCACCCAGGAGAGTGTCGCCGAACATTCATGGCGCCTCTGCCTGATGGCGCTCGTGCTGCGCGATGAGTTTCCGGAGGTCGATCTCGGGAAGCTGCTGGCGATGTGCGTCGTGCACGACCTCGGTGAAGCCATTGGAGGCGACGTGCCGGCGCCGGAACAGGCGCGCCGCCGCGCAGCTGACCCAACCGCGACGAAAGCAGCGCAGGAGCGTGAGGATTTACTCACGTTGCTCGCGCCACTCCCTGCGTCGGTGCGGCAGACCATCACGGAGCTCTGGGACGAGTACGAGTCGGCGACGTCGCCCGAGGCACGCGTCGCGAAGGCGCTCGACAAGCTCGAGACGATTCTGCAGCACACTCAGGGCGCGAACCCGCGCGATTTCGATTACCGATTCAATCTCGGCTACGGGCGCGCCTTCACGGGCGGCCATCCGGCGATCGTGACGCTGCGTGCGCTGCTCGACCGTGAGACGGAGCGCCTCGCCGAGCTCGATGAGCCACCGCGCTCTGAAAAGGCGTATTAGGTTTGCTCCGAGGTGGTCGTCGACGAGGTGAGGGATGGGGACGGCAACGGAGCACGGGGTGGCGGTCGACGTCGAGCTGCGGATCAACGGTGCGCTCGCGCGGCTGGCGCTGGATCCGCGGACGACGCTGCTCGACGCGCTGCGCGAACATCTGCGGCTCACGGGAACGAAGAAAGGATGTGACCACGGACAGTGCGGCGCCTGCACGGTCCACGCGGACGGCCGACGGGTACTCGCCTGCCTAACGCTGGCGGTGGCGGCGCAGGGAAAGGCGATCACGACGATCGAGGGATTGGGCCGAGACGGCGAGCTCCACCCGATGCAGCAGGCCTTCCTCGACCACGACGGTTTCCAGTGCGGCTACTGCACGCCGGGGCAGATCATGTCGGCAGTGGCGCTCCTCGGCGAGCCGTGCGGGCCTAACGACGACCACGTCCGCGAGTGCATGAGTGGCAATCTGTGCCGCTGCGGCGCGTACGCGAACATCGTCGCGGCCATTCAGGACGTTCGCCGCCGCGTGCAGCCGTAGCATGCATCCGTTCTCGTTCACGACGGCGGAGACCGCGGCGGTGGCGCTGCGTCTAGCCGCTGAGGACCCGAGAGCACGCTATCTGGCCGGCGGCACGACGCTCGTCGACCTGATGAAGCTCGAGGTCGAGCGGCCCACCCAGCTCATCGACATCACCGCGCTGCCGCTCACCGAGGTGACAACCCTGCCAAACGGGGCGCTCCGGGTCGGGGCGATGGTGCGGAACTCGGATCTGGCGCATAACGAGGACGTGCGACGCCGCTATCCGATGCTCTCGCAGGCGCTCCTCGCCGGCGCGTCGGGCCAGCTGCGCAACATGGCGACGACGGGCGGCAATCTGCTGCAGCGGACGCGCTGCCCGTACTTCCGCGACACGGCAATGCCGTGCAACAAGCGCGAGCCGGGCACGGGCTGCTCCGCGCTGCACGGCGAGAATCGCGGGCATGCGGTGCTCGGCACGAGCGAGGCGTGCATCGCGACGCATCCATCGGACATGGCCGTCGCGCTCGTTGCACTCGATGCCGCGGTGCGCACGGCGGGTCCGCAGGGCGAGCGCGTCATTCCGATTGCCGAGCTGCATCGGCTGCCCGGGGGCCATCCGGAGATCGAGACGACGCTCGCGCCGGGCGAGCTGATTACTGCCGTCGAGATCCCGGCGCTGCCGTTCGCGGCGCGGTCACTGTATGTGAAGGTGCGGGACCGTGCGTCGTATGCGTTCGCGCTCGCGTCGGCGGCGGTCGCTGTCGATCTGGATAAGGGCGTGGTGCGCGACGCGCGCGTCGCGTTAGGCGGCGTCGGCACGGTGCCGTGGCGCTCGCGCGCGGCCGAAGACGCGCTGCACGGCAAGCCAGCCGGCGCCGCGACCTATCGCGCCGCGGCCGAGGCGGCGCTCGCCGGCGCGGTGCCGCGAGAGCACAATGCGTTCAAGATCGAGCTCGCGCGTCGCACGCTCGTTCGCGCGCTAACCCGTCTGGAGGCGAACCCGGCATGACCGCGCCCCACGCCGAAGGAACCGCGGGCGTTGTCGGGACGCCGATCAATCGCGTCGACGGCATGCTCAAGATCACGGGCGCCGCGCGGTACACTGCCGAGATTCCGCTCGAAGGGTTGCTCCACGCTGTGATGGTGACGAGCACGATCGCGCGCGGCGAGATCGAGGAGATCGACACGAGCGCCGCCGAGATGTCAGCGGGCGTGATCCGCGTCATGACACCGGACAATACGCCCAAGCTCGAGAGTTTAGAAAAGTATCAACGCGAGGGCGGTAAGGGCACAGGCGGCAGCGGTGGCGGACGGCCCACCGGACGCGCTCTCTCGCTCTTCCAGGACAAGCGCGTCGAGTACAATGGCCAGCCGATCGCGCTCGTGATCGCCGACAGCTTCGAGGCGGCGACGCACGCGGCGTCGCTCGTGCGAGTGAAGTACCGCGCCGAGACGCCGACAATCGAGATGGCGTCGGCGCTGCCGTCGGCATACCCGTACACCCAGAAGGTCCTCGGGCGCGAGCCGCCGGCGACGCGCCGCGGAGATCTCGCGGCCGGCCTTGCGGCGGCAGACGTGCGCGTGGACGAGGCGTACACGACGCCGATGGAAAACCACAATCCCATGGAGATGCACGCGACGATCGCGGCGTGGGACGGCGATCACGTGACACTCTGGGATTCGACGCAGAACGTCTATGGCGTGCGCGGAACGATCGCGAAGTCGCTGAGCATTCCGCCGGAGAACGTGCGTGTGATCTCGCATTTCATCGGCGGCGCGTTCGGCTCGAAGGGGTCGGCGTGGTCGCACGTGGTGCTCGCGGCCATGGCGGCGCGCGAGGTCGGGCGTCCCGTGAAGATCGTGGTGACGCGCCGGCAGATGTTCGGGCCAGTGGGAGGACGGCCGCACACGGTGCAGCAGGTCACGCTCGGCGCCACGCGCGATGGCACGCTCACGGCCCTGCGCCACGACAGCACGTCGAGCACGTCCACGCTGGAGGAGTGGCTGGAGTCGTGCGTCCTCGCGACCCGCATACTCTACGACTGCCCGAACGAGGAGACGAGCCACAGCCTCGTTAGGCTCAACGTCGGCACGCCGACATACATGCGCGCTCCAGGGGAGGCCACGGGCCTGTTCGCGTTAGAGAGTGCGATGGACGAGCTGGCGTACGCGCTCGAGATGGACCCAATCGCGCTCCGGTTGAAGAATTACGCGGAGGCGGACCCGGAGAGCGGGAAGCCCTGGTCGAGCAAGTCGCTGCGCGAGTGCTACCAGTGGGGCGCCGAGCATTTCGGCTGGTCGCGGCGGACGCCGACGCCGCGGTCGATGCGCGAGGGTGATGAGCTCGTGGGCTATGGGATGGCGACGGCGACGTATCCGGCGAACCGGATGCCTGCGTCTGCTGTGGCGTGCATCCTTCCGGACGGACATGTCACGATCAAGGCCGCGTCCCACGAACTGGGCACCGGTACGTACACCGTGCTCGCGCAGCTCGCGGCGGACGCGATCGGCGTGCCCGTCGAGCGAATCGAAGTGCAACTCGGCGACACCGACCTGCCGCAGAATCCGATATCGGCTGGCTCGATGACGGTGACGAGCACGGGCTCGGCGGTGCACCTCGCGGCGATGGCGGCGCGCGACAAGCTCGTGCAGCTGGCGGTGAGCGATCCGGAGTCGCCGCTACATGGTGCGCGGCATGAGGAGGTCGAGATCATAGATGGACGCCTAACGCGGCGCGCGAATGCCCCGCGGGGCGAGACAATCCAGTCGTTGCTGGCGCGACACGGCGGCGCGCCGATCGAGGAAAAGGCGGACGCGAAGCCGGGCGACGAACGGCAACAGTACTCCATGCATGCCTTCGGCGCGGTCTTCGTCGAGGTGCGCGTCGACCCCGAGCTCGGTACGGTTCGGGTGGCGCGCGCGCTCGGAACGTACGGCGTCGGCCGCGTATTGAATCCGAAGACCGCTCGCAACCAGTTGATGGGCGGCATCACCTTCGGTATCGGAATGGCATTGATGGAGCACACGCGGGTCGACGCGCGCAATGGCCGGTACGTCAATGCCGATATCGCGGAGTATCACATCCCGGTGCACGCCGACGTGCCGTCGATCGAGGTGTTGTTCGTGGACGAGCAGGACCCGCACGTCGATCCGATCGGCGCGAAGGGGATCGGCGAGATCGGGATGACGGGCGTCGCGGCAGCGATCGCGAACGCCGTGTTCCACGCGACGGGCGTTCGCGTCCGGGAGCTCCCGATCACGCTCGACAAGCTGTTTCCGGAGATGAGCATTCACTCAAGCAACTCACCACGGCAGGCTTCTCCTTCGAGGGGGTTCGGATCATGACGAGCATCGCCGTCATTCCAACGCAGCGGATGTCTCTTGGCCTGACGATTCTGCGCGTCATCGTCGGCGTCGTGTTCATCGTGCACGGGGCGCAGAAGCTCTTTGTCTTTGGGATCCCCGGCGTTACGGCCGCCTTCGGCCAGATGCACATTCCCCTGGCGGCAATCTCGGCACCGGGGGTGGCGATTCTTGAATTTGTTGGAGGGATCGCGCTCGTAATCGGGTTGTTCACGCGGATCTTCGCACTTCTGCTGGCGATCGACATGCTGGGCGCGATCCTGTTCGTGCATGGCCGGAATGGGTTTTTCCTGCCGACCGGTTACGAGTTCGCGCTCACGCTTATCGGGGCATTCGTGGCGCTCGCTGTTGGAGGGCCCGGGGAGTACTCGGTGGATAATCGGCGCCGATGAGGTCGCGTTTTCGCGCCGCGGCCTGAAGAGCAAAGGGAGTACGAATTTTACGGATTTTGCGGATTGGACGGATCGTTCCTGGCGGCGCGACGGCCTGCAACGCAACGAGCCCGGACGATCTTCTTTGTGAACGATCTCGGGAGGTTTCCTGCACCAGGACTCGGGTGGTGTGCCGTTCACAAAATGTTCATCTCGGCTCGTTGCGGGGGGAGCCCTCCGCGCTGCGGAGCGATCCGTTCGATCCGTCAAATCGGTGTAATCCGTATCCCCTTCGCTCTTGGTCCGCCAAGCAGCCCTTCATGACCAGGAGAGCCTGGGGAACGCAGAAAACGCAGATTTACGCAGATGGCGCAGTTGGCTCCGTCAGCTTTGGCGCCAGGCCTTTCAGCTGAGTAGGAACTATGACGACGAGCACCGACGCACGAACGCTGGAGTATGGCATCGCGCCGCCGGCGTACCGGCTGCCTAACGAGACGCGGATCGGACGCGTCGTGCTGCAGGTCGCGGAGCTCGACCGGTCGCTCGCGTACTACGAGACCGTCGTCGGGTTGCGTGTCATCGAGCGGCACGGTGAGCGGGCCGTGCTCGGCGCGCATGGCGACGATTGGCCCCTCGTGGAGCTCCGGGCATTTTCCGGCGCACGGCCGGTGCCGCGGCGTGGGCGGCTCGGGCTCTACCACTTCGCGATCCTGCTCCCGGAGCGCGCGGCGCTCGGACGGTTCCTCGCGCACCTCGCGGCGATCGGCGCGTACGCGGGAATGTCGGATCACGTCGTGAGCGAGGCGATCTATCTCACCGACCCGGACGGACTCGGCATCGAGGTTTACGCCGATCGTCCACGCGCGGCCTGGACACATCAGGACCGGCAGCTCACGATGACGACGATCCCGCTCGACGAGGAGAGCCTCCTGCGCGCGGCGAAGGAGAGTCCGGCCGGCCTGCGATGGACTGGCATCCCCGCGGGCACTGTGATCGGGCACGTGCACCTCTACGTCTCCGATCTCGAGCGCGCGGCTCGCTTCTATCATGCCGGCCTTGGATTCGACAAGACGGTGTGGAACTACCCGGGCGCGCTCTTCATGTCCGCGGGCGGCTATCACCACCACCTGGGCACCAATACCTGGGCGGCGGGCGCGCCGCTGGCCCAATCGGGGGACGCGCGACTACTCGAGTGGGAGCTGCTCGTTCCGTCGGCGGCCGATGCGGACAGCGCGGCCACTAGCCTAACGAGTGCCGGTGCGGCGCCGACTCGGGATGCCGCGAGCTGGATGGTTGCGGATCCGTGGGGGACGACGCTCCGGCTTAGAGTAAAGAGTAGAGAGTAGAGAGTAGAGAGTTGCAGTTCACTCTCTACTCTCTACTCTCTGCTCTCCACGCTCTCCCCAAACCCTCTGCCCTTTCATTGCGACAGATCGCGAACCCAGATGTTCCGGAAACTGATCGGCGGGCTCGGGTCCCCGTGCGCCTGCAGCTTGATTGCCGCGGCGCCGTGCTTCTTGTACGACGGCGCGCCGATGTAGAGCGTCTCCCCCTTGAGCGCAACGTGATTCTGAACGAGCACTCCATTGTGAAAGGCGGTGACGTACGCCGGAGTCGCGATTGAGCCGTCATCACGGAACGTCGGCGCCGTCCAGACCACATCGTACGTCTGCCATTCGCCCGGTTTCCGCATCGCGTTCACGAGCGGCGTATACTGCTTGTAGATCGCTGCGGCCTGGCCGTTCACGTAGGTCGGATTCTGATACGAGTCCATGATCTGGATCTCATAGCCCGCGTCGCCGCCGCCGGTCGAGGCCAGAAAGATGCCGCTGTTGCCGCGCGCCTGGCCTGTGCCCGTGACATTCTCGGGAACGCGCCACTCGAGATGCAGTTGATAGTCTGTGAAACTTCGCTTCGTCTCGATATTGCCCGTCGCCTTGTTCACCGTCAGCACGCCGTCGGAGACGGTCCATCCCGCCGGCCCGTGATCCTTCACAGAGACCCACTGGTCGAGATTGCCGCCGTTGAAGAGGACGATCGCGTCCGAGGGCGGCGCGTCGTTCGTGCGGCCGGGAGTGACGACGCGGGGAACGGGGCTCCAGACTTCCGTATCCTCGGGCTTGCCCTTGGTCTGCTGCGCCATCAGGGCCGAGGCGCCGAGTGAGGTAAAAGCGAGCGCGAGAGTCGTACGAGCGAGCGGCATGCCGAAATCTCCTCGAGGCTGTGGGTGCACGTGACGAGAAGGATCCTGCGTCCCGTCAGCACCCTTGTCAACGAAGGGCTGGCTCACTAACTCCATCCCGCTTCGCTCAGGCTGACAGGGAGGGGGACCGCTCGGAATGACAGACGGATGACCGGAACAGCACCCGGACCCGCGATCGTATCGACCCCGGGTGGGGAGGTGCGGTGGGAGGTCCCGACCGCCGAGCTGCTCCAGGAGCTCATTGGCGCGCGACTGCCGCTCGGTCTCAGCGACGCGCGGCCAGCGCACGTCTTCCATCGTGACGTCTTCCTCGATACCGAGGAGGGCGCCCTCCGCGAGCAAGGCGCCACCTGCCGCTTCCGCCTAACGAGCGACGACCGGCGCCTCCTCACGCTCTCGGTCCGCGAGCCGGCGGTACGGGGAAAGTCGGGCGGTGTGATCTGGCAGCGGTACGACGCCGCCACCTCCGAGCTCGATCCGCTGGAGGCCGCGCGTGGGACGAGCGATCCGGCGCGCCGTCTGCGCGCGATGATCGACCCGGCGCGCGTGCGCGTCGACCTCACCCTCTCCACCGAGCGCCACGTCCGGTGCGGCGACGCCCGCTTCCTGCGCCGCGGCCGTTTCGAGTTCGTCTACGACGCCGTCACGGTGGAGCAGGGCCCCGTTCGCCGGCGCTTCCACGAGATGAAGGCACGCCGGCTCGTGAAGGGACGTCCGTCGCTTGCAGCCGTCGCCGAGGCGCTCCAGGCGCGGTACGACATTCGTCCAACGATCGTCGCGAAGATCGACCGCGCGCGCCAGCTGCGGATGACGATCATGCGGGAGGCCGAGCTCCGATCGCTCGACCGAGGGGGCCTCGTCGCGCTCGTGGCGGTCGAGGGTGGACGGGTCGCCTGCCGCTGGGTGAACGGCGAGCTGCGACTCCCCACCGGTATCGGCAGCGGCGAAGGCGCGGCGCGTCACCTCCTCTCCGAGTCGTTCGGCAGCAGCGTCGGCGAGCTGCGACTCCTCGGTGCGGTGCCCGCGTCGGCGTCGCGGCCGCGGCTCGAGGTCTGGTCGGCCGGTCGCCAGCGACGGCATCACGACGCACCCGCCACGCCCATCGAGTGGCTCTCGGTGGAGGAGCTGACGACGCGCGCCGGCACGACCGACCTCACCGACTCGGCGACGATCGCGGCGCTGCTCGTGGCCGCGCGCGCAGGCGCGCTCGCGACGCGTGCCGCGATGGCGACGTCGTCATCCGAGCGCGCTCCGGGCGACGCGTCGAGTGAGTCCGCGCCCGCGAAGCCCCGGCGGCCCTCGTCGCCTAACGAGTATCTCGCCGGCACCGAGCGGCTGCTCGACGGCAGCCGGAGCCTGCTCGAGTTCAACTCTCGCGTGCTGGCGATGGCGGAAGACGCCCGCACGCCGCTGCTCGAGCGCGTGCGGTACGTCGCGATCGTGTCGATGAATCTCGACGAGCTGTTCATGGTGCGGGTGAGCGCGCTCAAGCGGCGCGCGCTCGCAGTCACGGGCGAGCGGAGCGTCGCCGAGCGGACGCCCGACGAGCAGCTCGCGGATCTGCGCGAGCGCATCGAGGCGCTCACCCGTCGCCAGGAGCACGCCTGCACGCAGGTGCTCGGCGAGCTCGCCGCGCACGGTGCCGGTGTCGTGCGTCTCGATGAGGTCGATCCACCGGCGCGGCTCAAGCTGCGCGAGTACTACCGCACGGCGATCCAGCCGGCGCTCACGCCGCACGCGATTACGGAGGCGCCCGGTTACCCGGCCCCGCGCGTCGCGAGCGGCGCGCTCTCGCTCCTCGTTGTCATCAAGGATCCGCAGACGGGTCCTCTTCATCTCGCGTCGCTCCGCATTCCACCATCGCTGCCGCGTTTCGTACCTGTTCCCGATGCGAGCTCGTTCGTGCCGATCGAGGAGCTCGTGCGCGACGAGATCGATGCGCTCTATCCCGGTCGCGCCGTAATCCAGGCGCATGTGTTTCGCGCGACGCGCGCCGGCGAGCTCGATGTCAACGAAGCTGAGTCGGGAAATCTGCTCCAGGCGATCGAGGAGGATGCGCGGCGTCGCCTGACGAATCCAATCGTTAGGGTCGAAGTGGAGCGGTCGATGCCGCAGCAGCTGCGCGGGATGCTCCTGCAGGAGCTTCGCCTTGACGCCGGAGGCGAACAGCTGCTCCTCGGCCCTTCGGACGTGTACGAGGCGTCACCGCTGGTCGACTTCGCTGCCCTGCGTGAGCTCGCCGACCTGCCGATGCCCGAGCTGCGATTTCCACCATTCCAGCCGCTCACACCGTTTCGCGAGGACGAGACCATCGTCGACGCCGTCCGCGACCTGGATCGACTCGTGCACCTGCCGTACGAGGACTTCGACGCGACGGTTCAGCGTTTTCTCAACGAAGCCGCGGACGATCCGGCGGTGATCACGATCAAGGCGACGCTTTACCGGGCGGGTGGGAGCTCGCCGATCGTTGACACCCTCGTGCGCGCGGCGGAAGCGGGGAAGGAGGTCGTCACCTTCGTCGAGCTCAAGGCGCGCTTCGACGAGGAGCGGAACGCGCAGTGGGCGCGCCGCCTGACGAGCGCCGGTGCTCACGTCATCCATGGTCTCGTCGGGCTCAAGAACCACGCGAAGATGATTCTCGTCGTCAGGCGGGAAGGCGACGGCGTGCGCAAGTACGCGCAGCTGAGCACGGGCAACTACCACGCGGCGAACGCGCGCGTCTACACGGACCTGGGGCTCTTTACCGCCGACGAGGAGCTGACGGCTGACGTGAGCGATCTGTTCAACGAGCTCACCGGCTCCTCGCAGTGGCCGCGCGGGACCTATCGCCGGCTGCTCGTCGCACCACACCAATTGCTGTCCGCGCTGCTCGCGCGCGTGCAGCGGGAGATCGCGCACGCGCGCGAGGGACGCGGCGGCCGTATCCGCCTCAAGCTGAACGGCATCTCCGACATCGAGCTGATCGACTCGCTGTATGAGGCGTCCCAGGCTGGGGTGGACATCGATCTGATCGTGCGTGGGCTCTGTCTCCTGCGCCCCGGTGTGCCGAACCTGTCGGAGCGGATTCGCGTAACGAGCATTGTCGGGCGCTTTCTCGAGCACGCGCGGATCTATCACTTCGCCAATGGCGGTGATGACGAATATCTCATCGGCTCGGCGGACTGGCGCGCGCGCAACGTCCGGCGCCGGATCGAGGTCGTCGCGCCTATCGATGATCCAACCTGCCGGCGCCGGCTGGAGCAAATTCTCGAGCGCGAGCTGAACGACGCATCCGCGTGGCTGCTGCGATCGGACGGCCGCTACGAGCGCGCCGAGCCGGTGCCGACGCCCGGCTCCGAGGCGCAGCTCCTGGCACTCGCCGAGACCGCGCTCGGGCGCGAGGTCGTCGTTCCTTGATCGGAATGCGACTAGCTCCACTGGGCGATCGTGCCCTTCTCGTCCACCTCGGTACAAGCATCGACGAGGCGACACACCGGCTCGTGCGGGCGGTGTATGCGCGGCTGGCCGCGCATCAGGTGCCGGGCACGATCGAGCTCGTGCCGGCGTTCGCGAGCGTGGCAGTGCACTACGAGCCGAGCCGCGTGCCGGCCGATGTACGAGGACGTGAGCAGCGATCGCCGTATGAGCGATTCGCCGATCGGGTGCGCGCTGTGCTGGCGGATGTCGAGGCAGACGCGCTGCCGGCGCCACGGACCGTGGAGATACCAGTGCGCTATGGCGGCGCTGACGGACCCGACCTCGACGCGGTTGCCGCGGCTCACGGGCTGCGGCCGGAGGAGGTCGTTAGGCTGCACTGTACCGCGACATATCGCGTGTACATGCTCGGCTTCGCGCCGGGGTTCGCGTATCTCGGGGGCTTGCCCGAGGAGATCGCCACGCCGCGCCGGCCCGAGCCGCGGACGGCAGTACCCGCGGGGACCGTTGGTATCGGCGGGAGCCAGACAGGGATCTATCCGATCGTCTCGCCGGGTGGTTGGCAGCTGATCGGACGGACGGCACTCCGCCTCTTCGACGCACGGCGTACACCGGCCGCTCTCCTCGCGATCGGCGACGTGGTGCGCTTCCGCGCGCTCGCGGCTGACGAATCCCTCGACCTCGCACCGGCGTGATCTGCGACGTCCTGCACCCCGGCCAGCTCGCGACCGTGCAGGACGACGGGCGCGTCGGACATCAACAGGAAGGGATCCCTGTCGCCGGGCCGATGGACAGGATGGCGCTTCGCGTCGCCAACCTTCTCGTCGGCAACGACGAGGGCGCCGCGGTGCTCGAATGTACCCTCGTTGGGCCGACAGTGCGCTTCGATGAGCATACGCTCATCGCGCTCACGGGCGGCGACCTCGCCGTCACCGCCGGGACGGTGCCGCTGCCGCTCTGGCGACCGATCTGTGTGCCGGCCGGGACGATGGTGAGCGCCTTGGCCGCGGTGCGTGGCTGTCGGGGCTACCTCGGCGTCGCCGGCGGCATCGACGTGCCGCGGGTGCTCGGCAGCCGGAGCACGTACGTACGAGCGTCGTTAGGCGGGATTGACGGTCGGGCACTGCGACGCGGAGACCGGCTCCCGATCGGCAATCCGACTGAGCTGGGACGCCGGATCGCGAACGCCGTGGCCGGAGATCGCGGCCGGGACCGGGTGACGATCGCGCATTGGGGTACTTCGACATCGCTGCTGCCACGCTACGCATCGTCGCCCGTGATCCGGGTAGTCGAGGGGGAGCACACGACTCTCCTCACGCCGGAATCGGCGCAGCAGTTGTGGAGCTCCGAGTTTCGCGTCGGCGCGCAGTCCGATCGGATGGGCTATCGGCTCGAAGGAGCGACGCTCGCGCTCAAAGCGCCGTGCGAGATTCTCTCCGAGGCGGTGGCCTTTGGCACCGTGCAGCTTCCACCTGGCGGGAATCCGATCGTCCTCATGGCTGATCGTCAGACGACGGGCGGCTATCCACGCATCGCCGAGGTTGCGTCCGTGGATCTTCCAGTGGTTGCTCAGCTCAAGCCCGGAGATCGCCTTCGCTTTCGCGCGATCTCGCTGGCGGAGGCACAGCGGCTGTACCTTGCCCGCGAAGACAACCTCCGCCAGGTACGCGCGGCGATCGCGCTGCACCACCACTGAGGACGCGATGCGGGTCGACATCAATTGCGACATGGGGGAGAGCTTCGGCGCGTACGAGATCGGCGCCGACGAGGAGGTGCTGCCGCACGTGACATCGGCGAACATTGCCTGCGGCTTTCACGGCGGCGATCCAACGGTGATGCGGAAGACCGTCGCCGCCGCGGCGAAGCTCGGCGTCGCGGTGGGCGCGCACCCCGGCCTCCCGGACCTCGCTGGTTTCGGCCGGCGCGCGATGCAGGTGACGCCGGACGAGGTTTACGATCTACTCATCTATCAGGTTGGCGCCCTCCTTGGCTTCGCGAAGGCGCAGGGCGTGAAGCTGACGCACGTGAAGCCCCATGGTGCCCTGTACAACATGGCAGCGGCGCAACCGGCCCTGGCAGACGCCATCGCGCGCGCCGTGCGTGACGTCGACGCTGGCCTCGTCCTCTTCGGGCTGGCGGGGAGCCACCTGGTGAAGGCGGCGGAACGAGCGGGGCTCCCGTCCGCGAGCGAGGCCTTCGCCGACCGCAACTACCTGCACGACGGCGCGCTCGTCCCACGGTCGCGTCCTGATGCAATGGTGACGGACGTGGACGAAGCCGTTAGGCGCGCGGTTCGTATGGTGCGGGAGGGCGTCGTGCCGGATGTCGAGGGTGAAGAGATCGCGATCCGCGCCGACACGATCTGTGTCCACGGCGATGGCCCGGACGCGGTGCCGCTCGCGCGTGGCCTTCGGGCGGGGCTCGAGGCCGCTGGCATAAGGGTTGTCGCGCCTGGAGCGTGATCTCTCGATTCCATTACATTGTGCACCAGATGCGAATCGTCTCCCTTCTCCCGTCGGCGACCGAGCTCGCCTTCTCGCTCGGCCTTGGCGACGACGTCGTCGGCGTCTCACACGAGTGCGACTATCCGCCTGAAGCGCGAACGCGTGCGACCGTCGTTCATTGCGCAATTCCCCTCGACGATCTGACGCCGGCGGAGATCGACAGCGCCGTTAGCACGCAATTGCGCGTGGGCGGCTCCATCTACACGATCGATACCGAGCTGCTGCGGGCGCTCGAGCCTGATCTCGTCCTCGCGCAGGACCTCTGTGAGGTGTGCGCGCCGTCCGGCAACGAGACGGAGCGCGCGCTCGCCACATTGGACCGTGCGCCGCGGGTGCTCACATTGGCGCCGCGCACACTGCGCGAGGTCCAGGACAACATCAGGGAGCTCGGTGAGGCGACGGAGCGGATGCACGTTGCGCGAACGCTCATCGACTCGCACTGGGACCGGCTCGACCGTCTCGCCCGCGAGCTCAACGGCGCGCCGCGTCGTCGCGTGTTCTTTCTCGAGTGGATCGAGCCGATGTTCTGCGGCGGCCACTGGGTGGCCGAGATGATCGAGCTGGCCGGCGGTCACGACGCGCTCGCGCGGCGCGGTGGCGATTCGGTGCGCGTGAGCTGGGATCAGGTAGCTACCTGGGCGCCGGAAGTGCTGATCGTCTCACCCTGCGGTGCGCACCTCGAGGGCGCTGTTCTACAGGCGCGCGAGCTCCTCCAGCAGACGCGCTGGTCCGCAATTCCTGCGGTGCAGGCCGGGGAAGTCTATGCCGTCGACGCCAGCAGCTACTTCGCGCGACCGGGTCCGCGAGTATTCGACGGGATCGAGGTACTCGCGCACATCCTGCATCCGGATCGCGTTCCGGAGAGGGTGCCCGGCGCGATGGAGAGAATCTCGATCCGTTAGGCGTCGCAAAACCTGATCACGAATTACGCGAATGAACGCGAATTGCTCCGTGTGAGCGGAGAACCCCTCGCGCTACGAGCCGGGATTCTTTTGTGACGACCTCGGGATGTTCCTACCGCGAACTCGACCGGTGTGCCTTTGACAAAGATTTCGGGCGTGACGGGGGCCGCAGGAGTCTTCCGCGCTCTCGGAGAAATTCGTGTTCATTCGCGCAATTCGTGATTAGGTCTTTTCAACCTCGAACGGTCGAGACCCCACATCACGAACCTCGAAGCACGGTCATGGGATCCACCTTGGAAGCCCGACGTGCTGGGATGAAGCTGGCCACCAGCGCCACGATCGTGAGGAGAGCCATGACCGCCACGAACGAGATCGGATCCGTCGCGCTTACACCGTACAGAAGCCCTGCGATGAGCCTCGTTAGGCCGAGCGCGGCGGCGGCGCCAACGACGACACCAATGAACGCCAGCGTCGCCCCCTGTCGCAGCACGAGCCGGAGAACGTCCTCCGAGCGCGCGCCGAGCGCGACCCGCACGCCGATCTCCTGTCGGCGCTGGGCAACGAGGAACGAGATCACGCTGTACACGCCTAACGTCGCGAGCAGCAGCGCCGCCCCGCCGAAGACGCCGAGCAGGAGGAGGATGAAGCGACGGTCGGCGAGCGAATCCGCGAGGACGACGTCCATCGTTCGGAAGCGCGGTGGCAGGTCCGGACGGAGCTCGTGCGCGAGCCGCCGAGCGGCCGCGATCACGCTCGCAGACGGCGCCGAGGCGTCGAGGACGAAATAGAAGCTGCTGGCTCGGCGCGGGCGCTGCCGATAGTAGGCATAGAACGTCGGCGCCGCCTCCTCGGCGAGGCTGGCCTCGCGGATGTCGCCGACCACGCCCACGATCGTGAACGGCCGCAGGTCGCCGTCCATGTTCCCGAATTGGATGATCTTCCCGAGTGGGCTCTCGTTAGGCCACTGCTTCTTCGCGAGCGAGGCGCTGATCACCGCCGCTGGCATCGCCGTGGGGCTGTCGCGGTCATCGAAGAGCCGACCTGCGACGAGCGGAACGTGCAGCGCCTTGAAGAACCCAGGGCTCGCGATGCGGAACTCGGCCGAGCCCGAGCGGGTCTTGTCCTTGAGAAGATTCGGCAGCTGCGCGAAGTCGAGCTTCTCCGTCGGCGTGTTCATGATCAGGAAAGCGCCGTTGCCATTGCCGCCCCCGGCGAGAGGGAAGAAGTTCGCGCCACCGACCTCGCGAACACCCTGTATGCCGGCGAATCGCGTCATCAACTCGTCATAGAACTGGACCATCCGCTGGCTCGAGCTCGAGTCTGACGCGGGAACGTCTACGTCCATCACGACCGCGTTGTCGGCGCGGAACCCCGGATCGACCGAGAGCAGCCTGACGAAGCTCCGCGCCAGGAGACCGGCACCGACGAGCAGCACGAGTGTCAACGCGACCTGCGCGACAACGAGCCCACTGCGAATCCGATGGCTCGCGCCGGCGCCCGCTTGCGTGCGCTGCGACTGCGAGAGCGTCTCGCGGATGTCGCCGCGCGTCGCGCGCCAGGCGGTGAGCAGGCCGAGCCCGAATGCACATGCCACCGAGACGACGAGCGCGAAGAGGAACACCGGCCAGTGCACGCCAACTTCATTGATGCGCGGCAGTCGTCCCGGCTCGAGCGCGAGAAGCGACCGGACGCCGCCGATGCCGAGCGCGACGCCGAGAAGGCCGCCGCATAACGAGAGCACCAGCGCCTCGGTGAGATGCTGCCTGACGAGACGCGTCCGCCCGGCGCCGAGGGCGAGCCGGAGCGCGAGCTCGCCCTGGCGCTGCGCCATGCGCGCAACGAGCAGGTTGACGACGTTCGCGCAGCCGATGAGGAGGAGGAATCCCGATGCGGCGAGGAGCACCACGAGCGCCGGCCGTACATCGCCGACGAGCTGATCGCGCAGCGGAACGATGTGCGCGTCGTAGATCCACGTCTCGTCGCCGTAGCGCTGCTTGAGCGTCTTCGCGATCGCGCTCGTCTCCCGCCGCGCCTGCGCGAGCGTTACCCCCTCGCGCAATCGGCCGACGACGTTCCAGTTGTGCGCCGTTCGGCTTGTCGGCATCACCTCGAGCTCGCTCGGCGTCCAGAGCTCGGTCCCCGTTGGCATGTCGGCGGCGGCAGGCATGACGCCAACGACGCGATAGCTTCGGCCATCGAAGTGAACCGTCGTCTGGAGTGCCGACGGCGACCCGCCGAGGGTGCGTTGCCAGAAGCCGTAGCTGATGACCGCCGCGGGATCGGCGCCTATGTGCTGCTCCTCGGGGAGGAACGTTCTCCCGAGCACTGGCTGGAGACCGAGAATGCGAAAGAATTCCTTCGATGCAACGGCGTGCTTGGCCCGCACCGCGTCGCCGGTGCCGACGACGGCCGACACGGTGCCCCACTCGTGGAACTCGGCGAGCGCGGCGAAGGAGCGGCTCTCGTCGCGCACGTCGACATAGTTCGGATCGGAGAAGTTGAACTCGTGCCCCTTCTTGTCGACCTGCCACACGAGGACGACGCGATCGGGATTGGGATAGGGCAGGGGCCGGAGCAGGACGCCATTGACGACGCTGAAGATCGCCGTCGTCGCACCGATCCCGAGGCCTAACGTTGCAACGACGACGAGAAAGAATCCCGGCGCGCGGGTCAGTGTCCGCCACACGTAGCGGAGGTCACGAGCGAAGGTGTCCATTCGAGTGGCGGGTTGCGAGTGGCGGGTTGCGAGTGGCGAGTGGCGAGTGGTGGCCGATGATTGGATTGGCCAAACATGCACAAGGTTTGGATCGTCCGCGAATTGGCGGCCTTGGTAGGTGATCTGTCGATAGGCCATCGGGTTCGCTACGTTGCCCGGCGACACTCTCATTCGACACGGACCAATGCCTAACAAGGCCATCGCCACCGCCGTTCTTCTCTCGGCCTGCCTCGCCCTGCCGCTCGCGGCGCAGCGCGGGCCGGCGATCTTTACCGGCAACCTCACATCCAACCAGCAGCTCGCGCACGACATCTACAAGGAGTTGATCGAGATCAACTCCGGGATGAAGACTGGCAACGTTACCCTCGCCGCCAATGCGATGGCGAAGCGCTTTCGCGACGCGGGGATTCCCGAGTCGGACATCTTCGTCGGCGGACCGGTGCCGGAGAAGTACAATGTCGTCGCGCGGATTCATGGCCGCGGCGCGAGCGGTCGCAAGCCGCTCCTGCTGCTCGCCCACCTCGACGTCGTCGAAGCGCTCAAGAGCGACTGGTCCGCGGATCTCGATCCGTTCGTCTTCACCGAGCGTGACGGCTACTACTACGGACGTGGCACCGCGGACGACAAGGCGATGGCGTCGATCTTCGTCGCCAATGCGATCCGAATGGTCCGCGAGCACGTCGTTCCCGAGCGCGACATCATCATCGCGCTCACTGCGGACGAAGAGGGCGGCGGCAACAATGGCGTCGACTGGCTGCTGAAGAATCATCCGCAGCTCGTCGACGCGGCGTTCGTCATCAACGAAGGGGGTGGCGGCACGCTCCGCGGCGGCAAACCGCTCTTCAACGGCGTGCAGGCGACGGAGAAGGTGACGACGAACATCACGCTCCGGGCTACGAATCGTGGCGGCCACTCCTCGGTGCCGCGATCGGACAACGCCATCACCGCACTCGCGGACGCCCTGAGCAAAGTCGGCCGCTACCAGTTTCCAGTGCGGTTCAACGAGGTGACGCGTGGCTTCTTCGCGAAGACGGCCGAGATCGAGACGCCAGCGTTAGGCGCCGCAATGCGTGCCCTCGTCGCGAATCCGCGCGATGCGTCCGCGCTCGCGGTGGTTTCCGCCGACCCGCGCTACAACGCGATGCTGCGCACGACGTGCGTCGCGACAATGCTCAGCGGCGGACACGCCACGAACGCGCTGCCACAGCTCGCTGAGGCGACCGTGAACTGCCGGATGTTCCCGAGCGACACGCCGGAGGTCGTCCGCGCGGACATCGAGCGGCTGATCAACGATACGACCGTCAAGGTCATCGCGCGGGCCGGCGCCCGCCCGCCGGCTCCGTCGCCGCTTCTGCCCGAGCTCTTCGATGCGGTCACGAACGTCACGCGCGAGCTCTGGGGCGAGGTGCCGGTGATTCCCGTGATGTCCACCGGCGCGACCGACTCCCGTTTCTTCCGCGCGTTAGGCGTTCCGGCCTTCGGCGTATCGGGCCTGTTCAGCGATCCAACGGTCGACGCCCGCGCTCATGGACGGGACGAACGGATGCGCATCCAGTCGTATTACGAAGGTCAGGAGTTTCTCTGGAGGCTGACGCGGGCACTCACATCGCGCGGCGCTGTGCCCTGAGCTCGCGCGGCAAGCTTACACGCTGCACGTGCGAACGGCTTCGCGGAGCGATGTCAGTGGATCCTTCGTTGGCACGAACTCGTGCGCCATGTAGCCGCTGAACCCCGTGTCGGCGATCGCTCGCGCCACCGCGTGCCAGTTGAGCTCCTGTGAATCATCGAGCTCGTGCCGGCCGGGCACCCCGCCGGTGTGGAAGTGGCCGATGTGCTGGATGTGCGTACGGATTGTGCGGATCACGTCGCCTTCCATGATCTGCATGTGGTAGATGTCATAGAGCAGCTTCACCCGCGGGGAGCCGACGCGCTCCATCACCGCCGCGCCGAAGGCGGTGTGATCGCCCTGGTAGTCCGCGTGGTCGACCTTACTGTTGAGCAGCTCGACGCAGACCGTCACGTTCTGCTCTTCCGCCAGTGCCTTGATCTGACTCAGACCGGTCACGCAGGCTTCCAGCGCCTCGCCGTCGCTGCGTCCGTTCCGGTTGCCGAACATCGCGATCACGTTAGGCACGCCGGCCTTCGCGGCGAGCGGAATGGTCGTCTCCAGCTCCCGGAGCAGCATCGGATGGTTCGCGGGATCGTTGAAGCCGGTGGGAATGAAGTCGTTCCGCTTCGTCGGATAACCCATCGAGCAGACGAGCCCTGCGTCCCGCACCACCGGCCAGTCCTCCGGCTGCAGCAGATCGATCGCGGCGATGCCCATCCCCTTGCAGGCCCTGCAGAATTCGGGGAGCGGAATCTTCGAGTACGGCCATCGCGAGACTGATTGCTTCAGCCGCGCCGACCGTAGTGGCTTTTCTGTCGCGATGTGCATGCTGATGGTTGGCGCGAGCGTGGCTGCACCCAAGACTTGTAGCACCTGGCGACGATCCATGGGGCCTCTGAGTCTGACAAAACCTGATCACGAATTACGCGAATAACTGCACGAATTACACGAATCGCTCCATGGGAGTGAAAGCTCCTGGCACAACGAGCCGGGATTCTTTGTTACGACCTCGGGATGCTCCTATCGCCGACTTGACTGGTGTGCCGTTAACAAGGATTCTCGGACCGTACGGAGGCCAACGGCGTCTTGCGGCCTCGCGGAGCAATTCGCGTTCATTCGCGTAATTCGTGATCAGGTTTTTCCATGAATGTTCGAGATCCCGAACGGGTGAGATTGTCCCTGCCTCACAGTTCTCTCCGCTTGAGCTGCTCCACCGCATAGTTCACCGCGCGCGCAGTCAACGCCATATACGTGATCGAAGGGTTCTGATTCGCCGAGGATGCCATGCACGCGCCGTCGGTGACGAACAGATTCTTCACCGCGTGCGCCTGATTGTGCGCGTTGAGCACCGACGTCTTCGGGTCGCGACCCATCCGCGCCGTCCCCATCTCGTGAATGCAGAGGCCCGGCAGGATGGGCGACTGGTAGGTGTGGATGTCCCGCGCGCCCGCCGCGGCGAGGAGCTCCGCCGCCGTCACTTGCATGTCGCGCGTCATCGCCATCTCGTTCTCGCCTAACGAGCAGGCGATGTGCGCCGCCGGGATCCCCCACTTGTCCTTGACCTCGGCGTCGATCGTCACGCGGTTCTCGGGATTGGGAAGCATCTCCCCAAAGCCGCCCATCCAGAATCCCCATGGACCCTGCTCGGTGATCAGCGATCGCTTGAAGTCCGCGCCGAAGCCCGGTGTCCACTGGCCGCGATCCCAACCCGACCGGTCGGCACCGCCCTGGAATCCGTAGCCGCGCAGGAAATCGGGGTGCTTCGATTTCACGTTTCTGAATCGCGCCACGTAGATCCCATTCGGCCGGTTCCCGTACGTCGTCTTGTCGAGGCTCCCTGGCATCTCCGCGTTCGCACCCGCGAAGAAGACGTGATCCATCAGATTGCGCCCGACCTGATCGCTGTCGTTTGCGAGACCGTTCGGAAAGCGCTCCGACCGCGAGTTCAGGAGCAGCCGAGCCGATTCGATCGCCGACGCGCAGAGAAAGACGAGCTTTCCCTCGAACTCCAGTGCTTCATTGGTGTTCGCGTCGATCACGCGCACGCCGCGCGCACGACTTGTCTTCGTGTCGTAGAGAACGCTCTCGACGACGCTGAAGGGCCGCAGCGTCAGCTTCCCCGTCTTCTGCGCCGCGGGAAGCGTCGCGTTGACGCTGCTGAAGTAGGAGAGCGTGACGCAGCCGCGCTCGCAGTGGCCGCAGTAGTGGCACGCGGCGCGGCCATTGTGATTCTGCGTGAGAATGGCGACGCGACCGATGGTCATGACGCGCTCCCCGCCGAACGACTTTAGAATATTCTCACGGGCCTGCTGCTCCACGCAGTTCATCGCCATTGGTGGCAGGAACTGGCCGTCGGGCAGCTGCGGCAGATTCTCCTTCTGACCGCTGATGCCGATGAAGCGCTCGACGTGGTCGTACCACGGCGCGATGTCCGCGTACCGGATCGGCCAGTCAACGCCGACGCCTTCTTTCCCGTTGGCCTCGAAATCGAGATCGCTCCACCGATACACCTGCCGGCCCCACATGATCGAGCGACCACCGACCTGCCGGCCGCGAATCCAGCGGAATGGCTTGCCGTCCGGCGTCGTGTACGGATTCTCGCGATCGTTCACGAAGAACTTGCCGCTCCACTCGTCGCAGGCGTAGCAGTCCTTCTGCATCGGCTGGTCGCGCTCGAGCGCCTTGCGGTCGCCGAG
>Ga0136846_1231883_pt1 | contig 31127 bp, 23 predicted proteins | sample HopSoiMetagenom2_FD_96841 | JGI IMG/M metagenome (GOLD analysis project Ga0136846, IMG submission 96841) | Grasslands soil microbial communities from Hopland, California, USA - 2 Assembly 2016 (version 4) | ecosystem: Environmental > Terrestrial > Soil > Grasslands | place: USA: Hopland...
CCGGCCGCCGACGCCTCGGCCGCGCCCGCCGCGCCGGCCGCCCCGGAGAAGAAGTAAGCTTCGACAGCGCCATCTCGCGCTGACGGAAGGGCCGCTCTCCGGAGCGGCCCTTTTGCGTTTGGGCCCGTTCTCATTACGGATGCGGCGATGACCGCGCCGCAGGCGTCCCCGCCCGACAGCCCCCTCGACTGGACCGACGACGGCCAGCCGCGATCGCGCCTGTTCGGGGACGTCTACTTCTCGGCAGAGAACGGCCTGGCCGAGAGCCGGGCGGTGTTCCTCGCCGGCTGCGGCCTGCCGGACGCCTGGGCCGGCCGGCGGCGCTTCGTGGTGGCCGAGCTGGGGTTCGGGACCGGGCTCAACATCGCCGCCCTCCTGGACCTCTGGCGCCGCACCCGCCCGGACGGCGGCCACCTGCACGTCTTCTCCGTCGAAGGCTACCCGATCCGCGCCGAGGAGGCGGCCAGGGCCCTCGGCCGCTGGCCCGAGCTGGCGCGAGTGACCGACCTCCTGGTCGCGCGCTGGCCCGGCGCCACGCGGGGCCGCCACCGGGTCGACCTGCCGGAACTCTCGGCCACCCTGGACCTGGGGATCGGCGAGGCGGCGGAGGCGCTGTCGGGGTGGTCGGGACAGGCCGACGCCTGGTTCCTGGATGGGTTCTCCCCCGCCCTCAATCCGCAGATGTGGCGCCAGGCGGTCCTGGACCTGGTCGCGGCGCGCACGGCGCCGGGCGCGCGGGCGGCCACCTTCACCGTCGCCGGGGCCGTACGGCGCGGCCTGGCCACAGCGGGCTTTGCCGTGGAGAAGCGCCCGGGCCATGGCCGCAAGCGCGAGCGCCTGGAGGCCCGCTGGCCCGGTGAGGGGACGGCCCCCCCCACCCGCCGGATCGCCATCATCGGCGCCGGGATCGCGGGCGCCGCGGCCGCCCGCGCCGTCGCGGCCCTCGGCGCGGAGCCCCTGCTCGTCGAGGCCGCGCACCCCGGCGGCGGCGCATCGGGCAATCCCGCCGCCCTGGTCACCCCGCGCCTGGACGCGGGACTGGGCGAGGCGGCCCGGCTCTTCGCCGAGGCCTTCCGCCGGGCGGTCGGGCTCTACGCGCAGATCCCCGGCGCGGTGATCGCCCAGGGCGTCCTGCAGCTGGCGTTCGATCCGCGCGATGCGGCGCGCTTCGCCAAGATCGCCGGCGGCGAGGTGTTCGCGCCGGACGAGCTGACGCTGCTCGACGCGGAGGCGGCCACCGCCCGGCTCGGCGAGCCCGCCCCGCCGGCCCTGGACCAGCGCACCGCCCTGGTGGTCGACCCGGCCGCCGTCCTCGCCGCCTGGGCGCTGGATCCGCGCGTCGCCGCGGTCGCGCAGCTGGCGCGGCGCGAGGATGGCTGGGCCCTGCTGGACGGCCGCGGGGACGAACTGGCGCGGGCCGATGCGGTCATCCTGGCGGCGGGGGTGGCCTGCGCCGAGCTCGCGCCGGGCCTGCCGCTGCAGCCGGTCCGCGGCCAGACCAGCTGGGCCGCCGGCCTGGCGGCGCCGCCCGCGGCGGCCTGGGGCGGCTATGCGGTTCCCACCCGCGACGGCGTCCTGTTCGGCGCCACCCACGACCGCGACGATGCGGCCGACGACCTGCGCGCCGCCGACCACGACCGCAACCGCGCGACCCTGGCCGCCGGCCTGCCGGGCCTCGCGGCCCGCCTGGAGGGGGCGTCCCTCGACGGCCGCGCCGCGGTCCGCGCCGTCACGCCCGACCGCCTGCCGCTGGCCGGCGCCGTCGGCGAGCCGGGCCTCTTCGCCCTGACCGGCTTCGGTTCGCGGGGCTTTTCCCTGGCCCCGCTGCTGGCCGAGCATGTGGCCGCCCTGGCCGTGGGAGCGCCCTCCCCCCTGACGCGTTCCGGCGCCGACCTGGTGGACCCAGGGCGCTTCGCACGCCGCGCCCGCAAGCCTATGCTGTGAAGCTGCGGGGGACGCCGCGTAACCAAGGGCCCGTCATGTCGTCCAAGCTGATCCTCGCCGCCACCCTGATCGCCTTCGCGGCCGCGCCCGCGGCCCTGGCGGCCAAATCGCCCACCGAGCCCGCGAACGGCAGCCGCAGGCAGTGTTTCTGGACCCGCGACGTCAACAACTTCGCCGCCGCCGACGAGCACATCGTCAACGTCCGCGTTGGTGTGAAGGACGTCTACCAGTTCGAGATGATGGGCCGCTGCCCGGACGTCGACTGGAACCAGAGCATCGCCCTGGTGTCGCGCGGCAGCGACTACATCTGCACCGGCATCGACGCCGAGCTGGTGACCCACAGCCCGATCGGCCCGATGCGGTGCCCGGTGAAGAACATCCGCAAGCTCAGCCCCGCCGAGATCGCCGCCCTGCCCAAGCGCGGGCGGCCCTGAGGGCTCCGGGAGAAACGACAACGCCGCCGGCGAACCGGCGGCGTTGAGGCCGTCTGGGCGCGACGCGAGGCCGCGCGGCGATCAGAACTTCTTGCTGACGCTCAGCTTCACCGTCCGGCCCAGGGCGTTGCCCGTGAACGGGTCGTAGCCCAGGTCGAGGCGGGCGAACGACGGCTGGGTGTCGAACACGTTGTTCACCGACAGCACCATGGTGGTGTCCCACGGCAGCTGCGCCCGGTAGGTGGCGTCGAAGGTGATCTGGTCGGCGATGGTCTTGCCCAGGTTGCTGAGCGGGATCGCATTGCCGGCCGCATCGCGCACCACGTTCGGCGGGAACGGCGAGGTCCGCTGGTCCATGTAGCTGTCGATGTAGTTCATGGTCACGCGGGCCGTGTGGATGGTGTGGTTGTATTCCACATAGGCCTGGGCCCGGATCTTCGGGATCGGATAGATCTGGGTCTGGTAGTTCAGGAAGCCGACGCCGCTGAAGGCCGGCGACACCACCGAGCCTTCCACGGTGGTGGCCTGGACGTCGTACTTGTGGACGTAGGTGGCGCTGACCCCGAGGTGGAGCCGCCCGCCGGCCACATCGTCGATGTCGTAGTCGGCCAGGACGTCGATGCCGTCGGTCTTGATCCCCGGCCCGTTGATGTAGCCGGTCTTGATGCGCGACAGGTTGGCGACGTTGCAGACCCCACCGTTGAAGGTGAAGCGCGACTGCAGGCCGGCGAGCGCCGTCTGGCCGCAGTTGCCCGTGCCGGCCCCGGTCGGGAACAGGGTGGCGAACATGCCGCCCACGGGCTCGGTCACCAGCGGGTTCTTGAAGTCGAAGTTGAAGTAGTCGACCGTCGCCCGCAGCTGGCCCAGCTTGAAGATGCCGCCCACGGAGTAGGTGGTGGCCTTTTCCGGCTGCAGGTTCGGGTTGCCGACGATGTCGACCGCCCGGAAGGCGCCGCCCAGGAACTGCAGGCTGGTGACCTGGCCCGGGTCAAGCGAGGTCAGCGGCGGGGCGCGGAAGGTGGTGCCGATCGAGCCGCGCAGGGCGAACTGGTCGATCACCTGCCAGCGCACCGAGACCTTCGGATTGAAGGTCGAGCCGCCCTTGGAGCCGTAGTCCTCATAGCGCGCCGCGCCCTGCACCTGCAGCTTGTCGGTGACCGGCAGGCTGAGTTCGCCGAACGCCGCATAGGTGTCGCCCGAGAGCGAGGCCGGGCTCGCGCCGCCCAGGAAGGTGAACGGCCCGTTGCGCACCGTGCAGTTGGTCACGCCGGCGTTCGGCGTGTCGATGCACGGGGTCTTGGTGAGGTCGGACAGCGAATCGTAGGACGCGTCGTACCAGTTCTTGCGGTACTGGCCGCCGACCGCCCAGCCGACGGCGCCGCCGCCCAGGGTGATGCCCGGGATCTCGCCGTTGAAGACCACATCGCCCACGAACAGCTCGGTGGAGGCGTCGGTCTCGCCCTTCTGGAAGAACCAGGCGATCAGGGCCGGATCGTTGGCCACCGAGGCGCTGTAGTTCGGGTTGGTGGCGCCGGTGATGTAGTTCGTCTGGATCGCGTTGGAGAAGGGGTTGAAGTACTTGCACGCGCCGGCGCCGGGCGTGCCCGTGGTCGGGTTACATCCCTCGCCGCCCAGGCCGCGCAGGGCCAGCTGCAGGCGGCTGACCAGGGAGTCGTAGCCGGTGCGGACCAGCTTCTCCTTCATGTAGGTGGCGCTGATGTCGTAGCCGATGCCCGCGCCCAGGTCGCCGGTGACGCCGCCCGAGACGCGGTAGGCGGTGAACTTGCGCGTGCCGGTGGAGGAGCCCTCGCCGAACAGCGGGTTGCCGCCTTCCGCCAGCGGCCGGTACAGCACGCCGGGGATGTAGGCGCCCGTGGCGAACGCCGGCAGCTGGGTCGGGTTCTGCTGCTGGTAGAGCTTGAAGCCCGGGTTGCTGGCGGGGACGAAGTAGCCCGCCGAGAAGCCGGAGGTGGCCGCCGGGTTGGTCAGCGAGGTCGGCACCTGCAGGGCGAGGTACGACGGCGAGGTGCGCCAGTTCGGCGTGTCGGTCTCGGCGTAGAAGGCTTCCAGGTGGGCCTTGGTCTTGTCGTTGATGTCGTAGTTGGCCTCGCCGTAGATCTGGAAGCGGTTCTCCTTGTCCTGGAGGTTGTCGTACGGCGTGTAGCTGAAGATGCAGGTCGGGGTCGTGCCGCTGAACGAGGGCACGCCGCCCAGGGGCGCGCAGCCCGCGTCGCGCTGCAGGCCCGCCGCCGGGGTGAAGGCGCCCGTCGCGGTGTTGGTCAGCGGCAGGAAGGCGGTGATCGAGTTGCCCGACGAGGTGCCGGTCTCAGGGCTGTTGAAGTAGCCGGGCTGGGTGTAGTCGCGGTCGCCGACCCGCAGCTCGGACTTGTGGTGGTATTCGCCGCTGACCATGAGGCTCAGCGCGTCCCAGGACTTGCCCCACAGCGCGTGGGCGTCCCAGTCGCCATTGGCGCCGTCCAGATATTTGTAGCTGCCGCCGACCTCGAGGCCGTTGGTGTTCTTGCGGCTGATGAAGTTCACCACCCCGGCGATGGCGTCGGAGCCGTAGGTGGCGGCCGCGCCGTCCTTCAGCACCTCGATGCGGCCCACCGCATTGAACGGCAGCACGTTGATGTCCGGCGAGGCGCCGTTCAGGGTCGGGGCGTTGACCAGGCGGTGGCCGTTCCACAGCACCAGCGTGCGGGCCGGGCCCAGGCCGCGCAGGTTGATGGTGGCCGAGCCTTCCGCGCCCTGGGCGCGGGCGTCGAACTGGTTGGTGTCGCCCAAGACGCCGTTGGAGACGGTCAGGGACTTCATCAGCTCGACCGGGCTGGGGCTGCCTTGTTTCTGCAGCGCGTCGGCGCCCAGCACCTGCACCGGCAGGGCGGCGTCCTGCGGCGTGCCGCGGATGAACGAGCCGGTGACCACCACTTCGGTGAGCTGGGTGGCGCCGCCGGCCTCCCCCGCGCCCTTGGCGGCCTGGGCCAGGGCGGGTGCGCTCAGGCCAAGCGAAATGGCGACAGCCACAATGGAGCTGCCGCAGAGATAGCTGCGTCTTGTCATCGATTTCCTCCCCTGCGGGCCCGGTCGCGTCTGACGCGCGACCTTGGAGAGCCCGTTTGGCGTCACGATGATCCGCGGAAAACTTCGAATGCGCCAGTAGAATTGCGCAGCCGAAACATACCGATGTTCGGAATACGTCGTACTTTTGGCGCGCCGTGGCGCCTAAACAACAACGCCGCCGGAAAACCGGCGGCGTCGGGTCGCAAAAGGGGACCGGACTTTGCGGTCCGGCCCCCCGTTTTTGGCGTCCAGGTCAGTAAGTGAAGCGCAAAGTCATGCCGTAGGTCCGCGGCTGGCCCAGGAAGGCGTCGTAGGACCCCGACTGCGCCACAGCCGCAAAGGCCACCTGGTAATAGGTCTTGTCGAACAGGTTCTGCGCCCAGGCCTCCAGCGCCCAGCGGCTGTCCGGCGAATGGATGCCGATGCGCGCGTTCACCAGGGTGAAGCCCGGCTGGTTCTTCACCGGATCCAGGTCCGAGCCGGTGTTGAAGCTGGTGACGCTCTTGGAATTGATCGCCGCCGTGCCGACCAGGCCCTCGGCGATCTTGTGCTCGTAGGCGGCGCCCAGCGAGACCGACCACAGGGGCGCCAGCGACAGCCGCGAGTGGGGCAGGTTGGCGCCCAGGAAGATCGGCGTGCTGCCCGGATAGTAGGTCTCCGAATAGGTGGCGCCGCCGGTCAGGGTCAGCCCGTCCACCGGCGTGAACCACAGGAAGTCCGCGTCGACGCCACGGGAGATCACCTTCGGCACCGAAGCCACGCTGAAGACCAGGCCGTTGAAGGCGTTCAGCTGGAAGTCCTTGAACCGCTGGTAGAAGCCGGTGACGTTCAGCAGCAGGGACCGGTCCAGCAGGGTGTTCTTGGCGCCGATCTCGTAGGAATCCACGCTCTCGGGCGCGAAGCTGGTGTCCAGCACCGGCTCCGTCGGCTGGCCGGCCACCGTCTGGGTGGTGGTGGCGATCCGGTCGAGGTTGAAGCCGCCCGCCTTATAGCCCCGCGCGTAGGAGGCGTAGGTCATCACCTCCGGGCTGAACCGGTAGGAGACCTTGACGGTCCCGGTCAGCTTGTTCTCGCTCAGGTGCTGGACGTTGGTCCCGATCTGGCCGAACCGCGGGTTGTTCGACGACGCGCAGAGCAGGGCGTAGGGGCCCGCGCCCAGCAGGCCGCCGGCGCGGATCAGGGCCCCGCTGGCCGGAACCGCGACCGGGATCGCCGCCGCGTGCGCCAAGGCGGTGGCGCAGCCGATGCCCTTGTCGGTGTTGCTCCAGAAGGTGTCGAGGTCCTTCTTCTCGTGGGTGTAGCGGGCGCCCACGGTCAGCTCGAGCGCCTCGGTGACCTTGAAGCTGTTGTTGGTGAAGAAGGCGTAGCCCTTCTCCCGCTGGTCGTAGAGGTCGTCCTGGCCCTGGCCGGGCACGAAGGTCAGGCCCGTGGCGGGTCGGCCGGTGAACAGCGGCAGCTGCCCGCCCAGGAGGCCGCTGACGAAGGGCTCGTATTGCGAGCCGTAGGTCACGGTCCGCACGTGCAGGTCCAGACGCTCCTTGGTGAAGAAGCCGCCCACCAGCCAGTTCAGCCGGTCGGTCGCCCCGGCCAGCCGCACTTCCTGGCTGAAGGTGTGGAACTTGGTGGAGCCGGGGTTCGGGTCGCGCAGGCTGGGCGCATAGAGGAGGTCGGCCGCCGTCCAGTCCACGTCGCTGCCGCCCACCTGACGCCAGTTGCGCAGGGCGGTGATCGAGGTGAGCTTGGCGTCCAGGAACGGCAGCTTCCAGTTCGCCTCGACCTGGGCCCCCTGGTCGACGGTGTTCTTCAGGAAGGTGCGGTTGCTGTAGTCGTGGAAGCTCTCCGGATCCACCGGATTGGCGATGCCGCCGGGCGCCAGGCCGAGGACCAGCGGCGCGGTGGCCCCGTTCTTGATCTGGACCGCGCCACAGCAGCTTTCGTGCTTATGCGTGTAGTCCATCGCCACATTGATGTCGATGTCCGTCGTCGGCGTGTAGAGGAACTGAGCCCGGCCCGTGTAGAAGTTCTGGTTGTTATTGTTTCCGCCGGCCTTCTTGTAATAGCCATCGGCGCCCCGGGCCGCGACATACACACGCGCCGCCAGAACGTTGTCGATCAGCGGGCCGGTCACCGAGGTGGAGACGCCGAAGCTGTTGTAGTTGCCCACCTGGGCCTCGGACGTCGCGCCCAGCTGGAACGACGGCCGCTTGGTGATGATGTTGATCACGCCGGCGGTGGTGTTCTTGCCGAACAGGGTGCCTTGCGGGCCCTTCAGGATCTCGATGCGCTCCATCTCGCCGAGGTCGCTGAAGCTGACGCCGTTGCGCGGCCGGTAGACGCCGTCGATCACCACGCCGACCGACGATTCCAGGCCCGGGTTGTCGCCCACCGTGCCGATGCCGCGGATGCGCGCGGTCGTCACCGCGGAGCTGCTGGTGGAGGTGACCGTCAGGCCCGGGGCCACGATGGTCAGGTCCTTGATGTCGCGCACGCCGGCGGCCTGCAGCTGCTTGGCGTTCACCGACGTGACCACGATCGGCACGTCCTGGAGGCTTTGCTCACGCTTCTGCGCCGTCACCACCAGCTCGTCGATGGTGTGGGTCCCGCTCTCGGACGCGGCCTGTGCGAAGGCCGGGGCGTACGCGCTGAGCGCCAGCACTGCAGCCATACCGGACGCGCTGCAGAAATAACTGCGTTTCGACATCTAAAATGTTCCTCCCCTCGGCAACCTCTGAAACCGGGTTTGCCTGAGTGGGCGCCTTTATGGTTTGGCCGGGCGAGCCAGACCACAGCTATTTTGTCGTCTAACGCGGTTCGGCGCCGGAGCGCGGCTTTCGCGCAACGCCTTACGGCGCAAGGCATTGCGATTCGGCGAACCGTGTACCTTGGCGCACGGCCGTACCCTGAGTTCGAAAGCCGCATGCAGGGCCAGCGCACGTGGCAGGCGATTCCAGTTGCGCGCCCTTGCGCGGCGCCGTCAGGTTGGATGGGCTGTACGCGGCGTCGAGACGGGCCGCGATCGTCGGGGGAAAAGATGTCGGAGTTCGACTGGCAGCTGCGTGAGGCTGGCGGCCGTCTGGTCGGCGAGCCCAGGGGCCGGGTCGACGAAGCCACCTGGGAGCGCTTTTCGGAGACGCTGGTGGCCGCCGTGCGCCAGGCCGCCGCGACCGGGGCCGAGCTGGTGGTCGACCTTTCGGGCCTCGACTACATGTCCTCGCGCGGCCTTCGTGTGCTGACCATCGCCAAGCGCGAGGCGGGCGAGGCGGTGCCGATCTCGCTGGCCGCGCCCAACCCGCAGATGCGCGAGATCCTGCAGATCAGCCGCTACGACAAGCTGTTCACGGTGGTCGACTCCGTCGACGCCGCATCCTAGCGGCGGGAGGGGGCATGCGCGTCCGCTTCTGGGGCACACGCGGGTCGCTGCCGGTGGCGCAGCAGGCCGGCGCGATCCAGGCCAAGATCGCCAAGGCCCTGGTGGCCGCCAGCGGCCGGGCTTTCGCCGACGAGGCGCAGGCCACAGCCTTCGCCGCCGCCAACCTGGACTTCGCCACCTTCGGCGCCTACGGCGGCGCCACCTCCTGCGTGGAGATCGAGGGCGGCGACGGCGCCTTCGTGATCTGCGACATGGGCTCGGGGCTGCGCGAGTTCGGCCTGGACGCCTTCCGCCGCATCGGTCTCGGCCATTCGCGCGACTACCACTTCTTCCTGTCCCACCTGCACTGGGACCACATCATGGGCTTCCCGTTCTTCGGGCCGGCCTTCGACGGTGGCGCCACCATCACCATCCACTCCGGCCACCCGGACGCCGAGACGGCGCTGCGCCGACAGCAGGACGAGATCTCCTTCCCGGTCCCCTTCGACTGGCTGCGCGCGAAGTTCACCTTCGTCACCCACACGCCGGGCGAGACGTTCCAGGCCGCCGGCCTGACCGTCAGCCTGGCGACCCAGCACCACAGCCACGACTCCTACGGCTGGCGGTTCGAGGACGCGGCCGGCAAGACGGTGATCTACTCCACCGACTCCGAGCACAAGCTCGACAACATGGAGTCCGAGAAGGCCTTCGAGACCTTCTTCCGCGGCGCGGACCTGGCGATCTGCGACACCATGTATTCGCTGGGCGACACGGTCAGCCTGAAGCAGGACTGGGGCCATTCCAGCAATGTGGTGGCGGTGGACCTCTGCCGGGCGGCGGGCGCGCGGCGTCTGGCCCTGTTCCACCACGAGCCGGCCTATGCCGACGAGGACATCCAGCGGATGCACGCCGAGACCATCCGCTACGAGGAGCTGGTGCGCGCCGACCGCCCGCCGCTGGAGGTGATCTGCGCGTATGACGGGCTCGAGGTCGAAGTCTGATTCCCTCGTAGAGCTCGACGTCGGCGCGCGCCTGCGCGTCCGCGCGGGCGGCCTGCTGGCGGCCTTGGTGGCGGCCCTGCTGCTGGCCGCGGCCGGCGAGGCCCTGCGCCAGCCGCTGTTCGACCTCTACCAGCGGATCCTGCCCGCGCCCGCGCCATCGGACCGCGTCGTGGTGGTGGTGGTCGACGCGCGCAGTATCGCCAAGATCGGCGGCTGGCCCTGGTCGCGCTACACCATGGCGCGCCTGGCCGAGCAGATCGCCGGGCGGGGGGCGAGCGCGGTCGGCTTCGATTTCCTGTTCCCCGAGAAGGACCGCCAGAACCCGGCCGACTTCGCTGGCCTCTATTACGAGCTGGCGCCCGCCACGGCCGCCGAGGTGCGCCAGCAGAAGTCCATGGACGACGTCTTCGCCCAGGTCATCGGCCGCTGGCCGGTGGTGCTGGCCCGCGGCGGGGTCGAGAAGGACTCCTACGACAGCCTGGACAAGGACGAGATCGGGCTGACGGCCGCGCCGTTCCCCCCCGAGGCCCGCTTCGTGGGGCCACAGCCGCCGGCGATCCCCAGCTATCCGGGGGCCCTGGTCAACCTGGACATCCTGGACGGCGCGGCCGCGGGGCATGGCCTGGCCAACGGCCAGCCGGACCGCGACGGCGTGGTGCGCCGCGTGCCGCTGCTGGGCCGGGTGGCCGGGGTGCTGACACCCAGCCTGGCCCTCGACCTGGTCCGCACCGCCGAGGCGCAGGACACCATCCGGCTGCAGGGCGACAGGCGTCGGCTCTGGTCGATTGAGGTGGGCCGTCACACCGTCCCGGTGCAGGCGGGCGGCCAGGTGATGCTGCGGTTCACGGCGCGGCCGCCCCGGCACGGCGAGGCCCAGCTGGCCTATCCCGCGGTCTCGGCGGCGGACGTGCTGGGCAAGGGCGTCCCGCCGGACGCCTTCAAGGGCAAGATCGTGCTGGTCGGCCTGGCGGCGGCGGGCACCTCCGATGTGGTCAACGCCGTGCACGACGGGCGCACCTATGGCGTCTTCGTCCAGGCCCAGGCGGTCGATGCGGTGCTGAGCGGTCGCGGGCTGCAGCGCCCCACCTGGACCATCGTCATCGAGGCGGGGCTGGGCCTGGCCATGGTGCTGATCTCGTGGTTCGGCGTGCCCAGGGCGCCGTTCCTGCTGGTGGTCACCGGCGCGGTGGGCGAGATCGGCGCGGTGTTCGCCGCCTCCGGCTGGGCGTTCCAGCACAACATCCTGCTGGATCCGATCCCGATGCTCGTCCCCGGGGCCGCCTCATCGGCCGTGACGGTGGCCATGCTGTTCGTGGAGGGCCGCCGCGTGCAGCGCCGGCTGCGCGAGGCGCTGGAGGAGGAGCGCCTGGCCGCCGCGAAGATCTCGTGGGAGCTGGGCATGGCCAGCCAGATCCAGTCCGGCATGCTGCTGCCGCGCAAGGCGCTGGGACAGATCACCCCCGCGGCCGAGATCGACGCGGTGCTGCAGCCGGCGCGCGAGGTGGGCGGCGACCTCTACGACGCCTTCCTGCTGGACGAACGGCGGCTCTGCTTCCTGATCGGCGACGTCACCGGCAAGGGCGTGCCGGCCTCGCTGTTCATGGCGCTCGCCAAGGCCCTGGGGCGCAGCTACCTGATGCGCCCCGACATCGGCCTCGACGCCGCCGTGGCCGGGATCAACGCCGAGCTGGCGCGCGACAACACCGAGGTGATGGCCGTGTCCCTGCTGGTCGGCGTGCTGCACCTGGCCGATGGCCGCGTCGAGCTCTGCTGCGCCGGCCACGAGAACCCGGTGGTGGTGAGCGCCGACGGGTCGGCGCGCGAGCTGAAGCTGGAAGGCGGCCTGCCGCTGGGGGTGGACGAGACCATCCCCTGTCCGGTCGAGCGCTACGACCTGGCGTTCGGGGAGACCCTGGTGATCTTCACGGACGGCCTCACCGAGGCGCAATCGCCCGATGGGCGCTTGCTCGGCCACAGGGCGGCCATGGCGGCCCTGGGCGCGGCCGCCGGCGCGGCCCTGCCGGAGATGATCGACCAGGCGGTGGCCGCCGTCCGCGCCTTCGAAGCCGGCGGCGAGCCCAGCGACGACCTGACCCTCCTGGCGGTGCGCCGCTGCGCTACCTGAGGATCACCTCGACCCGACGGTTCGCCGGCTCGTCCACGCCGTCCGCGGTCGGGACGCGCGGCTCGCGCTCCCCGCGCCCGGCGACCCGCGCATTGGCCACCGGCAAGCCCTTCTTCACCAGGGCGGCGCGGATCTCCACCGCCCGCTCGTAGGACAGCTTGTCGTTGGCCTCGGCGGCGCCGACCGTGTCGGTGTGGCCGGTGATCTCCACGTCGGAGGCCTCGGTCACCACCTTGCGCAACGCCTCCAGGATCGGGACCGATTCGGCGGTCAGGTCCGTGGTGCCCTCGGTGAAGTACATGACGTAGTGCCGCGGGGCGGCGGGCATGTAGCTGGTCAGCACGTCGTAGTGGGCGGCGGAGGGCTGGGCCCGGACCTTCGCGCCACGCAGGGCCGTCCAGGTGTTGGCGGCGGTGAGTTGGCCGCGCTCGGCCCCGGTCTTGGGGTCCAGCACCGCCACGGCGCCGGACGTGGTGACGCCCTCGTCGTTCAGCAGGGTGACGCGGCCGGAGGCGCAGCCGGCCAGCAGGACCGCGCCCGCCAGGCCTGGGCTCAGCAGGATCCGCAGCGCCCTCATTTGACCTCCACGACGAAGCGCGTGCCACGCGCGGCCAGCAGCGAGGTGGGCGTGCGGACCTTCATCGCGTCCTTGTTCTCCTTGGCGATCTGGCCCGAGACCACCGCCAGCGAGCCGCGGTCCACCGTGGTCAGGAACTGGCCCTTGTGGGTGGTGTCGTCGAACTCGAACTGGCTCAGCGCCACCCGGCTGTTGGGCCCCAGGGCGAAGCGGCTGTTGTCCACGAAGGTGATCCCCACCCGGCCGTCGGCGCCGGTCCTGATCACGTCGCTGACCTCGAGCTTGTAGCCGATGGCGGCGGGCGTGGCGGCCTTGCCGCGCACCACGCTGGCGGCCCCGGTGACGGATTTGATCCGCCCGATCTCGGCTGTGGCGACGCTTGGCGTCGACAGCAAGGCGGCCATCAGCAATCCTGACATGATCGTCGTACGCATCGTCCCCTCCGGCAACAGGTCCAGACATAGCCCAGCTCCGCGCCCATTCCGACCCCCTAGCTGCGGTGCGCGCCCGGCTGGCGCCGGACAGCGCGGCGGTGGGTCGCGCCCTGGCCGCGGCGCGCCGCTTCGCCGAGGCCGCCCGCCTGGACCCGACAGCCGCCGACCGGCTGGCGATCGTGGTGGAGGAGTGGGTGGGCAATGTGGTCGACCACGGCGGCGCCGCGCCCGGCAGCCGCATCGACCTGGCCCTGGCGCGCGAGCGCAGCCTCGTGCGGCTCACCGTCAGCGACGCCGGGGCGCCGTTCGATCCGCGGACCGCCGGCTTCGAAGGCCCGAACCTGGAGCGCGGCGGCGGCGCGGGGCTGGCGCTGATCGCGGCCTGGACGCGGGTCGCCGACTATCGCCGCCGCGGCGGACGCAACCACCTGGTCTTTGAGATGCCGCTGCCGTGAGCCCGATCTTGCCGCACCACCAGGCCCACTGGCGCTTCGGGCTCAACATCTTCGCCTCGCGGCCACGGCTGGCGATCGCCATGGGCGCGGGGATCGGCGTCGGCGTCGCCTGCGCCTTCGGCATCCCCCTGCGGCTCTCGGCCTCGGCGATCGCCGGCTGGGACACCTTCTGCATCGTCTTCCTGGCCCTGGCCTGGGGCTTCCTGAGCGGCCAGGGGCCCGAGCGGATCCGCGCGGCGTCGGCCCAGCAGGACCAGGGCCAGGCGATGATCCTCGCCCTGGTGCTGAGCGCCTGCGTGGCCAGCCTGGCCGCCACCGCCATGGAGCTGTCGCTGGCCAAGTCGGAACTGGGCCTGGGCCGGGGGCTCCACGTCAGCGTGGCGGTGGTCACCGTGGCGGTGTCGTGGCTGGTGGTGCAGGTGGTGCTGGCCCTGCACTACGCGCACGAATACTACGCCCGCGACCCCGTCACCGGCGTCGACGTCGGGGGCCTCGCCTTCCTGGGATGCCCCGAACCCGACTACTGGGACTTCCTGCACTTCTCCATCGTCATCGGGGTCGCCGCCCAGACGGCGGACGTGGCCTTCACCGACCAGCGCCTGCGCCGGCTCGGCACGGTGCACAGCCTGATCGCCTTCGTGTTCAACACCCTGATCCTGGCGCTGACCGTGAACCTGGCGGCGTCGCTGTTCTGAAGGGCCTCACCCCTCCATCTGCTCCAGCTCCTTGCCGCGGGTCTCGTGGACCATGGCCCGCACGAAGAAGAGCGAGACCAGGGCGCTCAGGGCGTAGAAGGCATAGGTGGGCGTCAGGCCCAGCGAGGCCGCCAGGGCCGGGAAGCTGACGCTGATCGCGAAGTTGGCGATCCACTGGGCGAAGCCGGCCACCGCCAGGCCCGAGCCGCGGATCTGGTTGGGGAACATCTCGCCCAGCATCACCCACATCACCGGGCCCCAGCTGAGGTTGAAGAACACCACATAGGCGTTGGCGCTGATCAGGGCGGCTAGGCCCGGCCCATCGCCCAGGTGAACCGCCCCGCCCACCGTGGTGGCGGTGGAGAACGCCCAGGTCAGGACGCCCAGGGTCACCGTCATGCCGGCCGAGCCGATGAGCAGCAGCGGCTTGCGCCCGATGCGGTCGATCAGGAGCACGGTGGCGAAACAGGCCAGGATCGAAAGCGCGCCGGACAGGATGTTGATCTTCAGCGCGTCGTTCTCGGAGAAGCCCACCGACTGCCAGAGCACCGCGCCGTAGTAGAAGACGACATTGATCCCGACGAGTTGCTGGAAGACCGCCAGGCCAATGCCGGTCCAGACGATGGGGCGCACCTTGCCGGTGGTCTTGTCGATGAGGTCGGAGAGCTTCGGCCGGTGGTGGTCGGCGGCCAGGGTGGCGCGGATCTCGGCCACCTTGCGGGCGGCCTCGTCGGCGCCGAACAGGCGGGTCAGCACCGTCAGGGCCAGCCCCTCGCGGCCCTTGACTACCAGGTAGCGCGGGCTCTCGGGGATCAGCAGCAGGGTGGTCAGGAACACGGCCGCCGGGATCACCTGCATCCAGAACATCCAGCGCCAGGCCGGATAGCCCAGCCAGAACGGCGAGGTGGATCCGCCGGCGGTGTGGGCGAGCACATAGTTGGCCACGAACGCCCCGGTCAGGCCGGTGATGATCATGATCTGCTGCACGCTGGAGAGCCGCCCCCGCATGGCGGCGGGCGTCACCTCGCTGATGTAGACCGGCGAGAGCACGCTGGCCGCGCCGACGCCCACCCCGCCCAGGAGCCGGGCCAGGATGAAGGCCATGGAGCTGGAGGCCGCGCCCGCGCCCAGCGCGCTGACGATGAAGAAGCCGGCGGCCAGCATCATCACCGTGCGCCGCCCGATCCGGTCGGCCAGGCGTCCGGCGGTGAACGCCCCCGCCGCGCAGCCCAGCAGGATGGCGCCGACGTTGAAGCCGGTGCCCAGCTTGGAGAGCCGGAAGGTCTTCTCGAGGCCATCCTGGGTGCCGTTGATGACCCCGCTGTCGTAGCCGAACATGAAGCCGCCGATGGTCGCCACCGCCACGATCGCGGCGATGAAGGCCATGTTCACGCGGGCGGCGTGGGCCGGGTCGCCGGCGACGGCGGCGTTGCCTGTGGTGGACACTGGACGATCCCTTTCCTGGCGAGCGGCGCCCGCGGTTTCCTTCCCGACCGGGCGGTCTTGCGCCGCCAGGCCCCCGACTTAGCGTCGACTCGGTGGTCAAGCCAATTGGCTTGGCCTTTGATGGTTCTGGACGGCCGCCGCTCAGCCATGGGCCACCGCGTGCTGCGGCAGGCCAGGGGTGTCGACGGCGAAGGCGAACAGCGCGCCCGCCAGCGGCTGGGCCTCGAGCTCTGCCGGCGAAAGCCCCTTGCGGGCGGTGGTGGCGTAGGCGGTGCGCAGGTCCTCGCCGCCGAACGCCAGCTTGGTGACATTGGCCACCGGCAGGCGCACCGTCCGCAGCAGGACGCCCGCGGGCGAATACCGCCGCACGCCCCCGCCGCCGAACAAGCCCGTCCAGACGCAGCCGTCGGCGTCCACCGCCGGCCCGTCCGGATAGCCCGCGCCCGCCTCGATCTCGGCGAACACCCGGCGGTTCGCCAGCTCGCCGCTCTCGGACACCTCGAAGGCGTAGATCCGCCGTTGCAGCGTGTCGGTGTGGTAGAGCGTGCGCCCGTCCGGGCTCATGGCCGGCCCATTGGTGATGCAGTAGCCGTCGTCCATCCGGCGCAGGCCCTCGCCGTCCAGCCGGTAGAGCGCCCCGGACGGCGCGGTCTCCGCATCGTGCATCGAGCCGAACCAGAGCCGGCCGCGGGCGTCCACGAAGCCGTCGTTCAGCCGGTTGCCCAGCGCAGCGTCCTCCACCGCCGCCACCAGCTCGAAGCCGCCGCCGGCCGGGTCGAAGCCATGCAGGCCGCTCTTCAGCCCGACGATCCAGCCGCCGCTCGCGGTCGGGACCACGAACCCCACCGGTTCCGGCGCGGTCCAGGCGGCGCTGTCGCCGGTCTGCGGGTCGAAGCGATGGATGCGATGGCGCTTGATGTCGACGAACCAGAGGGCCCGGCCGGCGGCCTGCCAGACCGGCCCCTCGCCCAGCTCGCAGCCGCACCGCAGCACGGCCTCCGGCGCGGCCGCGGCGCTCATCGCCAGCCCGCGTCGATCCAGTATTCGTGGCCGGTGCAGAACCGCGCATCGTCCGACGCCAGGAACAGCACCAGGGCCGCCACGTCCGCCGGCTCGATGCGCCCCTTCAGGCACTGCTGGGCGACGATCTCGGCCTCGCCCTCGGGCGTGTACCACTGCATCTGCCGCGGCGTGCGCACATTGCCGGGGGTCACGCAGGTCACCCGGATGCCAGACGGGCCCAGCTCGCGCGCCAGGGCCCGGGTCATGCCCTCGATGCCCGCCTTGGCGGTCTCGTAGAGCACCAGGTCCGGCAGGCCGAGGTGCCAGGAGATCGAGCCGAAGTTGATGATCGCCCCGCCGCCGGCCGCCTGCATGGCCGGGACCACCGCCTGGGTGCAGAACATCATGTGCCGCAGGTTCACCGCGATGCGGTCGTCGAAATAGGCGGGGGTGACGTCGGCCAGCTTGTGGCGGTCGTCGTTGCCGGCGTTGTTGACCAGGACGTCCACCGGCCCGATCCGTTCGAAGCAGCCCGCGATGGCCTCGGCGTCCTTGAGGTCGCAGGCGTGGAAGACGGGCAGGCGCGCCGCCTCGCGCAGGCCGCCCACCAGGGCGTCGGCCTCGGCCTCCAGCAGGTCCAGGAAATGCACCTGCGCGCCCTGGGCGGCGAAGGCTTCCACCAGCCCGGCGCCGATCCCCGTGGCGCCGCCGGTGATCGCCACCCGCTTGCCCGCCAGGCTGGGATAGACCGCCCGCCCGGGCGCCGCGCCGACGTTCACCGTCACGCCCATGAGTAGGCCGTCTTGGTCTGGGTGTAGAACTCGACCGCCGCGAAGCCCTGCTCGCGCGCGCCGTAGCTGGACTTCTTCGTCCCCCCGAACGGCACGTGGTAGTCGACGCCGGCGGTGGGCAGGTTGACCATCACCATCCCGGCCTTCGCCCGCCGCTGGAAGTCGCGGGCGTATTTCAGCGAGGTCGTGACGATGCCGGCCGAGAGGCCGAAGTCGCCGTCGTTGGCCACGGCCAGCGCCTCGTCATAGTCCCGCACCCGCACGGTGGAGGCGACCGGCCCGAACACCTCCTCGCAGTTGATGCGCATGTCCTTGGCGGTGTCGGCGATCAGGGTCGGCTGCACGTACCAGCCCGGGTTGGGCAGCTCCAGCCGCCCACCGCCGGTGACGATGCGCCCGCCCTCGGCCCTGGCGATGTCGATGTAGTCGTAGCTGACCTGCATCTGGGCCTCGCTGACCGCCGGCCCCATCTGGGTCTGCGGGTCCAGGGCGTCGCCCACCCGCAGGGCCGCCACCTTCTGAGCGAGGGCGGCGACGAAGCGGTCGTGGATGGCGTCGGTGACGATGATCCGGCTGGAGGCGGTGCAACGCTGGCCGGTGGCGTAGAACGAGCCGTCCAGGGCCACCATCACCGCCCGGTCCAGGTCGGCGTCGTCCAGCACCACCAGCGGGTTCTTGCCGCCCATCTCCAGCTGCACGCGCGCCTGGCGCCTGACCGCCGCCTCGGCGACGCCGGCGCCGACGCTCTGTGAGCCGGTGAACGAGATGCCGTCGACCCCGGGATGCTCGACCAGCTTGGCGCCCATGCTTCCGGGCCCGAAGATCATGTTGAAGACGCCCGGTGGCGCGCCCGCCTCCCAGAGGATCTCGGCCATCGCAGCGGCGGTGGCGGGCGTCGGCCCGGCGGGCTTCAGCACCACGGTGTTGCCGAAGGCAAGCGCCGGGGCGGTCTTCCACGCGGGGATGGCGATGGGGAAGTTCCAGGGGGTGATCAGGCCGAAGACGCCCACCGCCTGGCGGTAGGTCTGGATCTCCACGCCGGGCCGCACGGAGTCCAGGTTCTGGCCGTGGCGGCGCAGGGCCTCGCCGGCGAAATATTTGAAGATGCGCCCGGCGCGGACGGTCTCGCCGATGCCCTCCGGCAGGGTCTTGCCTTCCTCGCGCGACAGCAGGCGGCCGATCTGCTCGCGCCGCTGCAGGATGAGGTCGCCGGCGCGGTCCAGCACGTCGGCGCGGACCTCCGGCGAGGCCTCCGACCAGGCCGGGAAGGCGGCGCGGGCGGCCGCCACCGCCGCCTCGACCTCCGCCGCGCCACCGCGGGGGACGCGGGCCACGACGTCCGCGGTGTTGGAGGGATTGAGGCTCTGATCGGCCGGCGGCGCGGCCACGCGCTCACCGCCGATGTACTGCGGAAGGACGTCGCTCATGGGGCCGCCTGCGGTTGGAGGAGGCCGCGTCCGGCCAGGTTCTGCATCAGGGCGCAGAGCCCGAAGGTCCAGGGCGGCGCGGCCTTCGAGGTCGTCACCTCGTTCTGCAGCACGCCCAGCCGCGGACTGGAGACCCGCACGAGGTCGCCGGCCTTGTGGGTGAACCCCTGCCCCGGCGCATCGCGGTCCTGGGTCGGGGCAAAGAGGGTGCCGAGGAACAGGGCGAAGCCGTCCGGGTACTGGTGCTCGCTCATCGCCTGGCGGACCAGCTCCAGCGGATCGCGGCTGATCTGGTCCATGGAGCTGGCGCCCTCCAGCCGGTAGTTGTCAGCGCCCTGGATCACGAGGTCGAGCTCGGCGCGGCGCACGTCCTCCACGGTAAAATCCTCGTCGAACAGGCGGACGAACGGGCCGATGGCGCAGGAGGCGTTGTTGTCCTTGGCCTTGCCCAGCAGCAGGGCGGAGCGGCCCTCGAAGTCGCGCAGGTTCACGTCGTTGCCCAGACTGGCGCCCACCGCCCGCCCGGCGGCGTCGCACACCAGCACCACCTCGGGCTCGGGATTGTTCCAGGCGGAGTCCGAGCGCACCCCGATCTGGGCGCCGTGGCCCACCGCGGACAGCACCGGGGCCTTGGTGAAGATCTCGGCGTCCGGGCCGATCGCCACCTCCAGGTATTGCGACCACAGGCCGTCCGCGATCAGGGCCGCCTTCAGCCGCGCCGCCGCCTCGCCGCCGGGCGTCACCGCGCGGATATCGGCGCCGACGCGGTCCTGCAGGTCCGCGCGGATGGCCTCGGCGCGGGCGGCGTCGCCGCGGGCGCGCTCCTCGATCACCCGCTCGACGGCCGAGACCGCGAAGGTGACCCCGGCCGCCTTGACGCACTGCAGGTCGATGGGGGCCAGCAGCGGATTGGCCGCGAAGTCGAAGTCCTCCGCCGGGCCCAGGTCGCGTCCCTCAGCCTCGCCGGTCCAGGCGTTCAGCAGCTGGGACACCGTGGGAGCCTGGCGCGACACGTCGAGGAGCCGACCCGCCCGGCACAGCACCGGCGTCGGACCGGCCGCCAGCCGGACCCGGCCCACCAGGGTCGCCGTCCGCCAGTCGCTGGGCAGAAACTCTTCCGGCCGCATGGCGGCGCCGCCCATGGTCAGACCTCCCGATTTTTGGTAGCGCTATCAATTCCACGGGCCGGCTGTCAAGGTCGCTTCCCGCGGCAGAGGTCGGAGGTGCGGCGCGGGGCCGCCCCGCCTTGCGAAGGAGCTCGCCATTGGTCCCGCCCCTCTTCCGAGCGCTGGCCGCCGCCGCTGTGGCGGCCCTGATCGTCGCCGCCCCCGCCCACGCCGCGCCGCGCCGCTGGGTCGGCGCCTGGGCCGCGGCCCAACAGGTCCCGGAGCCCGCCAACGCCCTTCCCGCGAACGCCCTGGCCGACGCCACCCTGCGCCAGGTGGTGCGGGTGAGCGCCGGCGGCCCCGCGCTGCGGATCCGGGTCTCCAACCTGTTCGGAACCGCGCCGCTGCGCATCGACGCCGCCCACCTGGCGCGGGAGGCGGCGCCCGGCTCCGGCGCTATCGTCGCCGCCAGCGACCGGGCCGTGACCTTCGAAGGGCGCGCGGAGGTGACGGTCCCGGCGGGCGCTGAGTACCTATCCGACCCGGTGGTCCTGGCCGTGAAGCCGTTCGAGCGGCTGGCGATCAGCCTGCATTTCCCCGAGGCGCCGCGCGGCCAGACCGGCCATCCCGGCTCGCGCACCACCAGCTTCTACCTGCCCGGGGCGCACGTGGCCGACGCTGAGCTGCCGGGCGCGACACGTGTCGCCCATTGGTACGCGCTGTCGGGCGTCGAGCTCGCGGCCCCCGCAAAGGCCGCCGCGGTGGTGACGTTCGGCGACTCCATCACCGACGGCCACGGGGTGGGGCCGGACCGCGACCAGCGCTGGCCGGACGTGCTGGCCGAGCGCCTCGCCGCCGATCCGCGGACGGCCGGGCTCAGCGTCCTGAACCTGGGCATCGGCGGCAACCGCCTCCTGCTGGACGGCCTCGGCCCCAACGCCCTGGCGCGGTTCGACCGCGACGTCCTGGACCAGCCGGGCGTGCGGGCGGTCATCATCCTGGAAGGCGTCAACGACCTGGGAACCGCCACCCGCGACGGACCGATCTCCCCCGCCGCGCACCGCCAGCTGGTCGCCGAGATGATCGGCGCCTATCGCCAGATGGCGGACCGCGCCCGGGCGCGAGGGCTGAAGGTGATCGGCGCCACCATCCTGCCCTTCGCAGAGACGCCGACCTACCACCCCACCGCCGAGCACGAAGCCGACCGCCAGGCGCTGAACGCCTGGATCCGAGCGCCGGGGAGCTTCGACGCGGTCATCGACTTCGACATGGCGATGCGCGACCCGGCCCATCCGGAGCGCCTGCGCCCGGCGTTCGACTCCGGCGACCACCTGCACCCCTCCGTCGCCGGCTACCGCGCGATGGCGCAGGCCGTGCCGCTGGGGCTGTTCGCGCGGTAGGCGCCCGCCGGTTCAGGCGCGGGGCGGCCCGTCCGACTGGCGGCGGATCAGGGCGAAGTCCTGCAGGGCGTGGGGATGCTGGGCCTTCTCGCCGGCGCGGCGGCTGCGGATCTCATCGGCCAGCAGGGTCACCGCCTGGCGGGACATGTCGGCGATCGGCTGGCGGATGGTGGTGAGCTCCGGCCAGACGGTGGTGGCGATGGCGCTGTCGTCGAAGCCCACGACCGTGAGGTCGCCCGGCACGTCCAGTCCCCGCCGGTGCGCCACCGAGACGGCCGCGGCGGCCATGTCGTCGTTGCTGGCGAAGATGGCGGTGGGGCCAGCCGGCCCAGCCAGCAGCTGGTCGGCCGCCTCGAAGCCGGAGCGGTAGCTGAAATAGCCCTGGGCGATCAGCCCGTCGTCCGCCGCGACCCCGGCCTCGGCCAGGGCGGCCAGATGCCCCTCCAGGCGCTGGCGGCTGGCGGTCTGGTTGGGGTGGCCTTTGATGAAGCCGATCCGCCGGTGGCCGAGGCCGATCAGGTGGCGCGTCATGGCCTGGGCGGCGGCGAAGTCGTCGATGCGCACCGCCGAGACGTCGGCCGGCGGCTTGCCCGTGGCCACCGCCACCGCCGGCACGTTCGCCTCGGCCAGGGCGCGGATCACCTCGGCCACGTCGCAGAGCGGCGGCGGCAGGATGATGCCGTCGATCCCCGATCCCACCAGCCGCGTGGCCGCCGCCTGCGCCCCCGGCTCATCGCACTTCTCCACGATGAGCTGGATATTGGCCCGGCTGCACTGGTCCAGGCTGCCGACCAGGAACTCCGACAGATAGGCCGCGCTGGGGTTGGAATAGAGCAGGCCGATGCGCACCAGGTCCGCGCCGGCCAGGCTGCGGGCCGCCGGGTTCGGCGCATAGTTGAGGTGGCGGATCGCCGCGTTCACCGCCTGGCGGGTCGAGTCGCGGACGTTCTTCTCGCCGTTGATGACGCGCGAGACGGTCATCGGCGAGACCCCGGCGTAGCGGGCCACGTCGTGGATCGTCAGCGAGCCTCGCTGGCGGCGCGCAGGTTTCGGGTCCACTCGATCCCTCCTCGATATCTAGCTCTGGCGCAGTGCGTCGCGGTTCTCAAGCCCACGCCTCAGATGACGCGCGCGCGGCGGCGAATGCATTTGTCAGACCAATAACACAGGCCGGTCAGACCTTGTTGACACGAAAGAACTGACCTAGTACCACAATCGATGTGACCGCTATCATTGCAGCGTAAACCCGCGGTCCAGAAGACATTCCAAGAAACGACACGGTCAAATCCGGTCGCGGCGCTCGCGCGCCAGACAAACGGAGGTCTGCGCCCTGGCGCAGGCATGGGGAAGGGAACAATGACAGCTCACAGGAAGACTCTGTCTGCGCCGACCAAGGCCATTCTGCTTGGCGCCACGTGCCTGGCGGGCCTCGTTGCTTCCCAGGCGCGCGCGCAGACCGCGGCGGCGACCAGCAAGAACGAGGTCGAGGAGGTGGTGGTCACCGGCTTCCGCCGCAGCCTGCAGGAAGCCACCAACGCCAAGCGCGACGCCACCACGATCCAGGATTCCATCTTCGCCGAGGACATCGGCAAGTTCCCGGACACCAACCTCGCCGAGTCGCTGAACCGGGTGCCCGGCGTGCAGCTGACCCGCGAGACCACCGGCGAGGGGCTGAACGTCGCCATCCGCGGCCTGGGCACCAACTTCACCAAGGTGCTGCTGAACGGCAACCAGATCGCCGTGGCCTCCACCGGCCGCACCGACAGCCAGAACCAGAACCGCGAGGTCGACCTCGACGTCTTCCCCACCGAGCTGTTCAGCCGCCTGGACGTGAACAAGACGCCGGTCGCGGGCATGCTGGAGGGCGGCGTCTCAGGCACCGTCAACCTGCGCAGCGCCCGGCCGTTCGACACGCCCGGCCAGCACCTGACCTATTCGCTGCAGGGCAACTACAACACCAATTCCAAGGACTGGACGCCGCGCGGCTCGCTGATCGGCAGCAAGACCTTCGACACCGGCTATGGCCAGTTCGGCGTGCTGGCGGGGCTGGCCGTGGCGCGGGCCAAGGTGCTGACCCGCGGCTTCGAGACCATCGGCTGGACCAACGCCAACCTCAGCTGCACGGGCTGCAACACCAACGGCGGCAACGGCTTCAACTTCGCCACCACGGTCCCGGCCAACGCCGGCAACAGCCTGGTAGCCGGCACGCCGGTGGACGCAGCGCTGCTGCAGAGCCTGAACCCGGGCACGAGCCTGGTGCAGCTCAGCGACGCCCTCGTGCCGCGCCTGGGCCGGCCGGCCTACAGCGAGGGCAAGCGCGACCGCTACAACGCCCTGCTGTCGTTCGAATACCGCCCGTCCGAGACGCTGAATTTCTACCTGGACCTGCTGGCCGGCCGCACGATCCACAAGTTCAACCGGATCGACATGGACTGGGCGGTGCGCAACTCCAACGGCATGGTGCCGGTGGGCGTGAAGGTCGACGCCAACAACGTGGCGACCGCCGGGACCTTCCTGAACTCGCAGTTCTTCCTGGAAGCCCGCCCGTATCACGAAAAGCTCAATTTCTTCAACGCGAACCCCGGTTTCACCTGGCAGGTGCGCGACTGGATCCGCCTGAACGGCCAGCTCAATATGAGCAAGAGCCAGTTCCTGCGGGAATCCCCCTCGATCCTGATCAACACCCCGCTCGGCACAGGGCTGACGGTCACCTACGACAACAGCGGCGGGGTCTTCCCCACCATCAGCGCGAACCGCGACCTGAACGACCCGAACCTCGGCTGGACCTGGGCCGGCGGCCGCGTGAACATCCAGAACGAGCACCGGGTCACCAAGACCAAGGGCGCCCACTTCGACGGGGTGTTCGGCGACGAGGACGGGGCGAACCTGAAGGCCGGCGTGGCCTGGGACGACGCCCGCCGCTCGATCATCGCCTATGACAACAGCCCGGCCTGGCAGCAGTTCGTCTGCGGCGGCGGCGGGACGTTCCAGCCGGCCCCGGCGCCGCAGCCGGCCTGCGCCGGCCAGGCGGGCTCGGCGGTCACCCAGGCCCAGCTGGCCAGCTTCCTGCGCCCCGGGCCCGGCGGCTTCATCAGCATCGACTATCCGTCGTTCCTGCAGGCGACCAACTATTCGCAGTTTGCGTCGACCGCGCCCTTCTCCGGGGCGTCCAACACCTCGGCCCGTTCGGGGGTCATCGACGAGAAGACCAAGGGCGCCTTCGCCGAGTTCAACGGCAAGACCGAGATCCACGGCATGGAGCTGCGGTTCAACGGCGGGGTCCGCTACGTCTCCACCGACCAGTCGATCACCGGCCCGTTCACGCCGCCCGGCGCCTCGGCCCCCACCGGCTTCCAGACCCTGAAGTCGCGCTACGACGCCTACCTGCCATCGTTCAATGCGGTGCTGAAGGTGCGGCCGGACATCAACCTGCGCCTGGCGGCCTCGCGCACCCTGACCCGGCCCGATCCCAGCCAGATGCTGCCCGGCACCAGCTTCAGCGACCCGTCCGCCCAGACCGCCTCCCAGGGCAACGCCAACCTGACGCCCTTCAAGTCGGACAACTTCGACATCGGGGCGGAGTGGTATACCGGCAAGGAAGGCTATGTCGGCATCGTCGGCTTCCAGAAGGAGATCACCGGCTTCACGGTGAACGGGACCAACACCATCCCCTTCGCCCAGCTGGGCGTGCCCTTCGCGGCCCTGACCCCCAACCAGCAGCAGGCGATCAACAACCGTGGCGGCCCCAGCGTGGCCACGGTGACGGTGCAGCAGCAGGTCAACGCCAACGGCACCCTGACGATCCGCGGCTACGAGGCCAACTGGGTCCAGCCGCTGAGCTTCCTGCTGGACGGCCTGGGCTTCACCGCCAACTACACGCGCATCTACCAGAGTGCGAGCGGCACGGGCATCTCGCCGGTGGCGATCGGCGTCTCGCCCTACACCTACAACATCACCGGCTACTACGATCACGGACCGGCCTCGATCCGGGTCTCCTACGTCTACAACGACAAGCAGATCAGCTCGACGCCGAACCAGAACAGCGTGCCGGTGGCCCAGCTGCGCACCGACGCCTCCAAACAGTGGGACCTGTCGGCCAGCTACAGCCTGGACTTCCTGCCGTCGTCGCCGCGGGTGACCCTGGACGTGATCAACATCACCAACGAGGCCCAGCGCCAGACCTTCGAATATTCGAACGCCGCCTTCACCTACTACAAGCCCGGCCGCACCTTCCTGGTGGGGGTCCACGGCCGCTTCTGAGCTGTCCTCACCTCCCCCTCGAGGCAGATCGCACTCGGCGGCGTCTTGGCGGACGCCGCCGTCTTCTTATAGCCGAGGCCGTGGCTTCACCGCCGCCGACGCTCCGCCACCGCGCGCTCCCAGGCCGCACGCGCGGCCAGCACCTTTGCTGTGAACTCCGGCCCGTACAGGCGGTAGCAGCTAAACACGACCTCCACGCCCGGCGGCAGTTCGCGCGCAATGGCTTCGAGGCCCGGGGTCACGTCGGTCCGGTGGATCAGCCGGCCGTCGTCGCGCCCGCAGCGCAGCGGCGGCTCATCCACCTTCATCAGGTGCGGGCAGGCGTTCGCCGCGCGGACTGCACATGCGCGGTGCATGGGCGGCACATTCAGGCCGTACTGCTGGGAGCCGTCGTGCAGGGTCACCAACCCTCCGGAGGCGGCCGGGAAGACGTAGCGGTCGCGCGGCGGCGTCGGCGTCCCGCAAACGTGGCAGACGAGGTCGATCATCCCGCGACGTTGGCGCCTCACATGCATGGCGGCGAACTGCGGCTCGCCGACGCCCGGGGCCTGTTTCTGATCCAGCTCCACCAGGCCCGCGAAGTCGGCGGAGGGCTGCAGGCGGAAGGCCTGTTCGCCGCTCCACGACACCGTCCAGGGCACGTCACGCAATGAGGTCGCGGCCAACGGCATTCCCGTTCTAAATCTCCGAGCCTGTCATGATGGCCTTGCCGCCGAAGAGTCGACGCCCCATTCACCGAGGCGACCTGAATCGCCTCTCAGCCACCCGGGGCATAGGGGAATTTCTGGGCTTCGTACCATTCGAGCGGGTGCGCGGGCGGCGCATAGCCCGCCGGCAGCGGGCGCTTCGACTGGCTCTGGAAGTAGGCGATGCAGGCGTCGCGCCACCACTGGGCCTCGCGCTCCTGGATAGCCAGGAAGGCGGCCACGTCGGCGTGGCGGGCGGGGTCGACGTAGGGGGCCATGGCGTCCCACGTGCGGCGCATCTGGCGCACCTCGTCCACGCCGCGGGAATAGCGCACCACCAGCTCGTCCCACAGCGTGCGGCCGCTGCGCACCTTGCGGTCCCACGGCACGTGGTGGAACCAGAGCAGGTAGCGCTCGTCGTCCAGCAGCTCGGCGCCGGCCTGCTCGGCGTACTGGCCGACCGCGTTGCTGCCGTCCTCCGTGCGGTCGAAGCCGATGCCGCCGGCGTCGGCCCGGTGGTAGTAGACCGAGTTCCAGTCGGCGCGGGGCGCGTCGGCCACCCACGGGCCCGGCCCGTAATGGTGGTGCTCGCCCATGATGTGGTGCAGGCCCAGCGGGGTCATGTAGTCCACCACCGCCTCGCGCGAGCGCAGCATCATGTCGGCGACCGGGGCCACGAAGGCCGGGTCATTGGAGAAGGTCAGCCGCGCCCAGTCCTCGGCGATGGCGCGCGAGGACTGGTTGGGGTCCCACGCCAGGCGGCCGAAGGCGTACCAGTTGGCCTGGTCGAAGTGCGAGCCCGTCCAGTTGCGGTCGGCCCCGATGTTGGCGACGCCCGCCATGCCGGTCAGGGCGCCCGGCCCGGTCCCGCGCATCAGGATGCGGGCGACGGTGGAGCCCGCGTCGGGCCGGTGGGTGTCGGCCTTCAGCACCTCCTCCCAGAGCCGCCCGAGGTAGACCAGGTGGGTCGAGAAGCCGAGGTACTCCTTGGTGACCTGCACCTCGAGCATCGTCGGGGTCTTGGGCATGGCGCCGAACAGCGGGTGGAACGGCTCGCGCGGCTGGAAGTCCAGCGGCCCGTTCTTCACCTGCAGCATGACGTTTGGGGCGAAGCGGCCGTCCAGGGGCGTGAACTCCGCGTAGGCCTGTTTCACGCGGTCTTCGGGCTGTTCGCTGGAGTACACGAAGGCCCGCCACATCACGACGCCGCCGTGGGGCTGCAGGGCCGCGGCCAGCATGTTGGCGCCGTCGGCGTGGCTGCGGCCATAGTCCTGCGGCCCCGGCTGCCCCTCGGAATTGGCCTTCACCAGGAAGCCGCCGAAGTCGGGGATCAGGCGGTAGATCTCGTCGGCCTTGCCGGCCCACCAGGCGCGCACGGCCGGGTCCAGCGGGTCGGCGGTGGGCAGCCCGCCCATCTCCTTCGGCGCCGCGAAGCGGACCGAGAGATAGACCTTGATCCCGTAGGGCCGCAGGGCGTCGGCGATCGCGGCGGCCTTGCGCAGGTAGGGCTGGGTCAGGCTCTCCGGCTTGGCGTTGACGTTGTTGAGCACCGCCCCGTTGATCCCGACGGAGGCGTTGGCGCGGGCGTAGTCGACGTAGCGCGGGTCGCGATAGTCCGGCAGCTTCCACCAGTCCCAGATCGAGGCGCCGGCGTAGCCGCGCTCCACCGTGCGGTCCAGGTTGTCCCAGTGGTCCAGCACCCGCAGGCGCAGGGCGGGGCGATCGCTGATCGCCAGATGGTCCAGGGGCTGGCGCGCCTGGATCAGCCGCAGCAGGCGGAAGGCGCCGTAGAGCACGCCGACGTCGCTGTTGGCGGCGACCACGGTCACGGCGCGGCCGTCCACCTGGACCGTGCGCACAAGGTAGCCCTCCGGCCCGAGGTCGGCGAGCGGCAGGCCCAGGCCGGCGATCTGGGGCTGGGCGGCGGTCCCGAGCAGGATCGCGCCGGGCCGGTCGACGGCGGCCGCCAGCGGCGCCTCGGCGCCCAGCATGCCCGAGAGGCCACGCTCCAGCTCGTCGCGGGCCGCGCGCAGGGTGGGGCTGTCGCCGGCGACCACCAGCTCGGTGGCGTGCGCCTGGTAGGCCGGCCGCGCCAGCGCCTCCACCGGCCGATAGCGCAGCCAGAGGTCATAGCCGTCCTCGGCCCGCGCGGCGGCCGGGGCCAACGCCGCCAGCAGCGCCAGGGCGCCGAGCACGAACCGCAATCTCATCGCCGTGGCTCCATGGTCCGGACTCCTGCTTTTATTGGTCAGACCACTGGATTGACAACCACCCTGGCCCCCGATTAGGTGCCCCCGCGCGACGCCGTTGGCGCGCTGGACGACCGGGCGACTGGTGACGGCGCACAGCTGAGCTATGGTGTCACGGCAGAAGCGCACGGGAATACCGAACGACATGGCCCCCAGCGGCAAGCTCTATCGTCGGCTGGCCGACTCCATCGCCGCCGAGATCGAGGCCGGCCGGTACAAGGTGGGCGAGCGGCTGCCCACGGAACGGGAGCTGGCCGAGCTGCACGGGGTCAGCCGCCCCACCCTGCGCGAGGCGCTGATCGCCCTGGAGATGCTGGGCATGATCGAGGCCCGCCATGGCCTCGGGATCTACGTCACCCGCGCCCAGCTGCCGGTGACCGCCGCCACCTACGACTTCGAGATCGGCGCCTTCGAGCTGATCGAGGCGCGCCGGCTGTTCGAGGGCGAGGCCGCCGCCCTGGCGGCCGCCACCATCGACGACGACCAGCTCGCCGAGCTGGAAGGCCTGCTGGGCCTGATGGCCGATGAAGACGAGCTGAAGGGCGAGGAGGCCGACAAGGGGTTCCACATGGTCGTGGCCCGGGCCACCGGCAACGGCGCGATCATCGCCACGGTCGAGAACCTGTGGGAGCTGCGCAACCGCTCGCCCCTGGCCCGCAACATCCTGACCCGGGCGCGCGGCAGCGGGCTCACGCCGCGGATCATCGAGCACACCAAGATCCTCGACGCCCTGAAGGCCCATGACCCGGCCGCCGCACGCCAGGCCATGCGGGACCACCTGGAGCGGGTGATCGAGCACCTGCTGCACGCCACCGAGACCGAGGCCCTGGAGCGCGCCCAGGCCGAGAGCAAGGCCCGCCGCAAGCAGATCGCCCGGCGCGTGGCGATTTAGGGCCCGGACACGCAGAAGCGCGGAGAGGGCTGCAAGCCGCTCTCCGCGCCGATCTGCGGTTCCTTGAAGCTGAGCTTCGAGGTTAGGCGGCGACAGCCACCAGGCGGCGGCGGCGCAGCATGGCGCCGGCGCTGCCGAAGCCGAGGATCATCAGCGCCCAGCTGGCCGGTTCCGGCACCGCGTCGGTGGTGGTCACCGGGCGGAAGGCGTCGCGGGCGGCGACGTTGTAGGTCTGGCGGGTCTTGCCGTCGTAGATGTCGGCCGCGAACCAGAAGCCGCCGGCGTTGGACACGAAGTGGTTGCCCGTGCCCGGCTGCAGCAGCCGCCCCGTCACGGGATCGAACGTCGCGCCGACGCCGGCGAAGGTCAGGCCGTTTTCGTTGAAGGCCGTGAACACCAGCGGCGGGGCGTCGCCATTCGCCTGGCCGTTGCCGTCGGCATAGTGGCCGGGGACCTTCTTGGTCGGGGGCACCCACACCTGGCAGCAGCCGATCTTGTCGGTGAACGTGCCGAAGGGCGTGGAGTTGTAAGAGCCGTCGCCGGCGTAGAAGAAGTCCTGCGACCCGGTCTTGGTGACGGTCATGTTCGCCGCGACCGGCAGGTTGAACAGGAACGGATCGTGCGGCCCGCCCGTGTTGACGAACAGCGAGGCGGGGTCGGCCAGGGTGACCGTGAACTTCACGGTCTTGGCGTCCACCTCGTCGATCGTGACCGTGCCGTACGGGGTCTGAGGGCCCACCAGGCCGTCGCGATATTCGAGCTGCGAGGTATAGGTCAGTGCGGACGCCGAGCCGGCGACGGCAAGGGTGGCGAGGCTGGCAGCGATCGCTGCGAAGAGCCGCGTCTTCATGGCCGAACTCCATTGGCGATCCGCGCTCGTCCCGGATTGGAACGAAATGAAGCGCGGAGACCGCTTCGGTTCGGTGCACTGCAAGCCAGGGACCAGCCTGGCGTCCGGCGTCGAAGCTCTATCCGGTCACCACGAAACTCGCCGTCTTGAGGTCGACAGAGTTCGGGCCGCTCATCAGGGTGAACTTGCCGGGCTCGACCACCCGCTTCATGTCGATGTTCCAGAGCGACAGGTCCGCGGGGGTCAGCTCGAAGGCGACGGTGCGCCGCTCGCCGGGCGCCAGGGTCACGCGCTGGAAGCGCTTCAGCTCCAGCACCGGCCGGGTCACGGACGCCGCCTCGTCGCGCAGGTAGAGCTGCACCACCTCGTCGCCGGCCCGGGCGCCGGTGTTGGCCACCTCCACCTCGACCTTCAGGCTGTCGCCCATGCCGATGCTGCCCCGCGCGGGACGCGGCGGGCCGATCTCGAAGGTCGTGTAGGAGAGGCCGTAGCCGAAGGGGTAGAGCGGGCTGGTGTCGCCGAACAGGTAGCCGCGCCGTGCGGTCGGCTTGCGATTGTAGAACATCGGCAGCTGCCCCACGTCGCGGGGGATGGTGACCGGCAGCTTGCCGCCCGGATTGACCCGCCCGAACAGCACGTCGGCGACGCCGTGGCCGGTCTCCTGGCCGAGGTACCAGCCCTCCACCAGGGCGTCGGCCTTCTCCGCCAGCAGGTTCACCGACAGCGGGCGGCCGTTCAGCAGCAGCACCACGGTGGGCTTGCCCAGGGCGAAGATCGCGCGGGCCAGGTCGTTCTGCTGGCCCACCAGGTCCAGGGACTCGCGGTCGCCCAGGTGGTCGTCGGCCCAGGCCTCGCGGCTGGTCTGCTCGTTGTCGCCCAGCACCATCAGGACGGTGTCGCAGGTCCTGGCCACCTCCACCGCCTCGGCGATCAGGCGCGCG
>Ga0136846_1229812_pt1 | contig 31124 bp, 40 predicted proteins | sample HopSoiMetagenom2_FD_96841 | JGI IMG/M metagenome (GOLD analysis project Ga0136846, IMG submission 96841) | Grasslands soil microbial communities from Hopland, California, USA - 2 Assembly 2016 (version 4) | ecosystem: Environmental > Terrestrial > Soil > Grasslands | place: USA: Hopland...
CGCCTCGCAGCTAAATCCTGCGCTCAGTCCTCGATGAACTCGGCCTTCTCGAACTTCTGCTGCGCGAATTCGCGCAGCGCGCCGATGGCCTCGGCTACCTTTGTGCCGTAGGCCGGCGCGAACTCGATCATTCGCTCGCCGTCCACCGCGTCCTTCTGCCTCAGGCAGATATAGCCCGTGTCGCTGATGAAGATGTCGATGTCAGCCTGACCTTTGATGCGCATGCCCAGACCCTCCTGATAGGGCGTCCATCGTAGGCCACGCCCGCGAACGGACTGCTGCTCGGCAAGCGTCCGCCTGGAGGAGGCCGAACGGCGCACAGCATCCCCCAATCGGCGCATTGCCTCATTTGGTTCTTACTGCAGCTTGATGCCGGCGCTGCGAATGACTTCGCCCCAGCGCGCGCGCTCCTCGGTGATCCGCCTCGCGAACTCTGTAGGCGTGTCGCCCAACAGCCGCGCGCCCAGATCGGCGAAGCGTTTCTGCAGCTGCGGATCTTTGACAGCGCTCGCGGTATCGGCGGCGAGACGATCGACCACGGATGGCGGTGTCTTCGCCGGCACGACGAGGCCGAACCACGAGCTCGCCTCGAAATTCGTCACACCTGACTCGGACAGCGTCGGCACGTTCGGCAGCGACGAAATGCGTTCCTTGGCCGCCACGCCGAGCGCGCGCAGGCCGCCGGCGCGAATCTGGGCCATCACCGTCGGCGGGTTGTCGAACATCGCCGCCGTGTGCCCGGCTAGCGCGGCTTGCACCGCCTCCGCCGCGCTCTTATATGGCACGTGCTGAAGCTTCAGCCCCGTCGCGTGCATGAAGAGCTCCATGCCGAGATGGCCCGTCGTCCCGTGTCCCGGAGAACCGTAGAAAAGCGGCTTCTCTCGGGCGAGGTGGATGAACTGCGCGGCGTCGGGCGCCGGCAAGTCCGCCCGCACGACCAGAAGCATCGGCATGTCGGCAACGATAGAGACGGGCGCGAACGCCACGCGCGGATCGAACGCCATCTTTTCATAGAGAAATTCGTTGATCGTGAGGATACCCGCGGAGCTCATGAGCAACGTATGACCATCCGCCTCGGCGCGCGCCACCGCATCGGCGCCCACATTCCCGCCGGCGCCTGGCCGGTTCTCGACAATGACCGGTTGCCCCAGCGAGCGCTGGAGCCGCTCGCCGACCGCGCGCGCGAGCACGTCCGCCAGCCCGCCCGGCGCAAAGGGCGCCACGATCTTCACCGGCCTGGTCGGGTACGTGCCTTGTGCCGTCGCGAGCGGCGCCGCCAGGGCAGCAACAATGGCCGTGGCAGTCATGAGGAGGATCTTCATCGGCCGGATGGTAATGGCTACCATGTCCGCGAAAGGGAGGAAGACATGAAAACCCTGGTCGCCTTCTGGCTGGCCGGCTTTTTCGCCGCAAGTGCCTTCGCCAATCCGGCGCTCCATGGCACGTGGTCCGCAGCCAACGTGCAAGGCCGCCCGCTCAAGGTCGAATTCGCCGCCGACGGCACCGGCAAGGAACGACCAGCCGATGCGCTGGCAAGCCGCCGGCCGGGCCCTCTTCATCGAGCAGGGCGGCCAGACGGCCACCTACGGCTTCGAGGCGAAGGGCGGCAAGCTCGAGGTCCGCGGCGGCGACCTCGCCCAGCCGGTCGTCCTGGATAAAGGCAGCGCGGCCTACGACGCGGCGATGAAAAAACAAAAGCCGCAGCCGCTCGCCGTACCGGGCAACGGGCAGGAGCTGGTCGGCAAGTGGTGCGACGTAAGGTCCATGTCGAACTATTCCGGCGGCTCGTCGAGCATGGCGTGCTTCGAGCTAAAGCCGGATGGCACGTACACGTACAACGCGGAGTCCAGTCGCAGCGTGAGCGCCGGTAGCACTGCCTCGCAGTCGAGCGACGCCGGCCGCTGGAGCTACAAGGGCAACCAGCTCGTCGCCCAGTCACGCAGCGGGCAGACGCATACGTACAACCTCGAAAAGCGCAATCATCCGAAGAACCAGCGCGACCCGATGATTTGCCTGAACGGAGCGTGCTACGTGACGTTCTACAACAAGCCGGCCTGGTAGCGCGGCCCCGCCCGTCGTCTGCGGTTGGCGTCGGCCAGCAACTTCAGGAGCTGGCGCCGGTTCAGTGGCCGCCGGCGGGCGCGCAGGCGAAGCGCCGCCATCAGGGGGCGAAGCGACGAGGCGATCATGAGCGCATCCAGTCTGCGAGCCAGAGGCCGGCGAGCAGGAGGGAAGGCGAGAGCGCAAAGAGAAGGTCGAGGGGAATCACGTGCCCACGGTACGGCCCGGGGTGGCTCAGGGCGTGAGCCGGTGCTCGCACCGTGGTTCGGCGACAGGAAAATCCCATGTGCCGGAAGGACTATGGGGTCCGGCACGCGTCGTGCGGCTCATGGCGATTACATACCGTCATGGACACCACTACCCAACTAGTGAACGGCGCGGACCCCGAGATCGATCGCGAGCTCGAGACGTGGGACTGGGCGCGGGCTGCCGGCGTTTCCGCCGATGAGCTGCGCCTCGCGCTGCAGGCGTCGTCGGTCACGCCCGAGCTGCGCAAGGCCGCCTGAGTTAGCCGTAGCGGCTTGCCGCCTTGGCGAGGGACTGCGCGACGCGTTCGCGCAGGCTCGCCGGCGCGAGCACTTCGACATCGGCGCCCCACTTCAGGATTTCCTGCACGAGCTCCGGAGTATCGGCGAACGGCAGCTCCATTAGATAACTGCCGTCCTTCTCGACATGGGTACGCTGATCCGGATGCCAGCTTTGCGCGGACACCCAGCGCGCCGCCTGCGCCGCGAATTTCAGCTTCGCCCACTCCACCTTGCTGCCCGCGAAGATGCCGTAGCCGGCGCCCAAGTGTGCGTCGAGCTGCTTGGCGGCGATCTCTTTGGCTGCGGCCTCTTCGAGGCGCGCTTCCCGGATCGCATCGACGGCGAAGCTGCGCAGGTCGTTCCGCAAGTGGCACCAGGCATCGAGGTACCAGTTGTCCCTGTAGTGCACGAGCCGCTGCGGCGAGACCTCGCGCTCGGTCATTTCGTCGCGCGGGCGGTTGTAGTGGCGGATCCACAGTCGCGCCCGCCTGAGCACGGCCGCGGCTACAACACTGAAGTGCCGCGCCTCCCCCGTCCGGCGCTCGGGCTGGAAAATGCGGATGCGCTTCTCCACCTCTTCCCATGAGTGGTCGCCGGAGTCGAGGATCGAGCGCAAGCGCTCGCGCAGCGGCTCGATCTGGCCAGCGAGCATTCCCGGCTGCAAGTCGCCGAGCATGCGAAGTGTTGTGAGGAGCGCCAGCACTTCGCCGGCATTGAACCAGAGGCCCGGTAGCTCGTAGCGCGGGCCGGGGGCAGGCTTGCCAAACCGGTAGCCATTGGCTTCACGGTCGTACTCGATCGGCGCATTGAAACGCTCGCGCATGTACGCTAGATCGCGCTTCACACTCGCCGGCGACATTCCCAGCTCGGCCTTGAAATCCGCGAAAGATACGATCCTGCGCTCCTTGAGCAGACGGTCGATCTTGTAGAAGCGCTCCAGCCGATCCATTACTTGAGCGGGTATTTCCGGCCGTTCTTCTCCAGCTTGTCGTCGATCGCCTGCTCAAGATCGATGCCGGTGATGTCGCAAAGCTCGATGAGGTAGATCGCGACATCGGCGATCTCCTCAGAGACGCGTTCCCTGTTTTCCGCCGCGAAGCGGGTGGACTGCTCCGCGCCCAGCCATTGGAAGAGCTCAAGCAGCTCGGCGGCTTCGATGGAAATCGAAGCCGCCAGGTCCTTGGGGTTGTGGAACCGCCTCCAGTCGCGGTCGTCCCGGAATTTCCGGATCCGCGCAATCGTCTCCCGCATTCGCGGGAGTTTGCCAGAACGCTGCTCAGGTATGCACGCGGCGGCGACGGAAGAAGTTGACGATGGCGAGCAGGATGATGGCGCCGAGGAACGAGACGAAGAGCGAGCCGATGCTGAAATCGCCCTGGTTGATGGTCCCGGTGTGGAAGAGCGGCGCGAGCAGCAACCCGCCGAGGAACGCGCCGACGATGCCGACCACGATGTTGAGGATGATGCCCTGCTTGTCGTTCGTCTTCATGACGATGCTGGCGAGCCAGCCGAGGATGCCGCCGACGATGAGCCACAGAAGGAAAGTCATGTATCGCTCCGTAAAGTGAGCGGCGGACGGCGACGCCATCCGGGCCGCACGCCAGCGCCCGCAAGCGGCGTGCGTGGGTCGCAGGCCGACGACAAGTGTTCCCTTACAACGTCGGCAGCACCCGCTCGAAGCGCGCCTTGAGCTGCAGGGCCAGGTAAAGCGAGTAATGACGGCTCTGCATCAAATTGCCGCCGTGGAACCAGAGGCGCGGCTGCTTCGTCGGCTTCCACATGTTGCGCAGCTCGCCCTGCCACGGCCCCGGATCATTCGTGGTATTCGATCCGAGTCCCCACACTGGGCCTACATGCTCAGCGACCTCCGGCGAGATGAGCTTCCCGGCCCATTCGCTCATGTTGCCGTAGCCGGTGGCGAAGACGACGAGGTCGGCAAGAAAAGACGTGCCGTCCGACAAGAGGGCGCGATTCTCGGCGAGCGCGCTGACGGCGCCGTGCTTCAGCTTGATGCGGCCGTCAATGATCAGCTGCGATGCGCCGACGTCGATGTAGTAACCGGCACCGCGGCGTAGATAGATCGAGTGCAGTCCGGAGCCGTCCTCGCCCATGTCGTGCAGGAAACCGGCTCGCGTAAGGCCTGCGTAAAGATCCGCGTCGCGGCGCGCGATCTCGTCGTAGATCGGTTTCTGCAGCGCCGGCAGCTCGCGGAACGGGACCGAAGCGAGCGTGAGGTCCGCCAAGTCGGTGGTAATGCCGGCGGCGAGCGCCTTCTCGGAATAAAGGCGACCCCACGCAAGTTCCATCAGGGACTCGGAGCGCACGACGATGGTCGGCCCGCGTTGCAGCATCGTCACATCGGCGCCATTGGCGTGCAGGTTAGCGGCGATGTCGTGAGCGGAGGTCGACGAGCCGACGATGAGCGCCTTCTTGCCGCGATATTGCGCGCCGTCGCTGAACTCCGAAGAGTGCATCGCGCCTGGATGCGGCCGATGCGGAAAGCCCGACATCCCGGTAGCCAGAACCAGGTGCGTCGGCCGCAGGGTGATGGGCTCGCCATTCCGGAGAACGTCCACCTCCCATCCGGCGGCGACAGGCCGCGCATTCAAGCATTCGGTGGAGGTCCAGTAGTCGAGCTCCATCACGCTCGCGTACATCTCCAGCCAGTCGGCGATCTTGTCTTTCGTAGAGAACACCGGCCAGTGGTCCGGAAAGGGTAGGTACGGCAGGTGGTCGTACCAGACCGGGTCGTGCAGGCAGAGGGTTTTGTAGCGCTTGCGCCAGGAATCGCCGGCGCGCGCGTTCTTCTCAACGATCACCGTCGGCACACCGAGGCGCTTCAAGCGCGCACCTAGCGCGATGCCGCCTTGCCCGCCGCCGACGATCACGACGTACGGTACCGGACTCTGCTTTTCGGGGTCGGCATAGTGCACGCGCCGCACGCCGGCAGGCTCTTCATGGCCTTTGAGCTCGCGCAGCGCGGTGAGGAGCGTCCACGCGCGGCCTTCACGTAGGCGGAGGTGGCCAATGCCGCGCCCGAGTCGGGTCGAAAAGGCGAAGAGGTAACCGTCGCGCGCGGGCGATTCGCCGTTCAGCGTCCACGTCGTGGGCGCGGCGGCGGCGAGCGTGCGCTCGAACGTCTGGCTGATCGCGGATCGGCCTTGTGCGGTATGCAGCGTCCAGGTGAACGCGACCAAATCGCGCCAATACCCGTCGGGCTCGAAGAGCTGGGCCGCCGCCTGGGTGTCGCCGCGAGCGAGCGCGGCGGAGAAGGACTCAAGCCAGCGTTCAGCGACGACGGTCATGGCCCATTTTAAGAACCAAGGGCCCCGCCCTCGAACTCCATTTCTATAATGGGGCTATGAACCCCCGCATCGGCGATTCGGTCCCGCGGACCGAGGATCCCTCTTTACTGTCCGGCAAAGGCCGGTACACCGACGACGTCAACGAGCCCGGTCAGGCGTATGCCTGGATGGTGCGCAGCCAGCATGCGCACGGGGTTTTGAAAGCAGTGTTGGTGGACGCCGCGCGATCGATGCCCGGCGTGCTGGCTGTCTATACGGCCGCCGATTTGGCGGCGTACGGCCCGCACAAATGCGCCCTCGACTTCAAGATGCGCGACGGCTCGCCGATGAAGCGTCCAGTGCGCAAATCGCTCGCTTCGGGGAAGGTGCGTTACGTCGGCGATCCCGTCGCCTGCGTGGTGGCAAAGACCGCCGTGCAGGCTAAGGACGCTGCTGAAGCGGTGGAGGTCGACATCGATCCGCTGCCGGCGGTTACGCTGCCTTCGCAAGCCGCCAAGCCGGGCGCGCCGCAGCTCTACGACGATGTGCCGGGCAATGTGCAGCTCGACTTCCTGTGGGGCGAGCCGGACAAGGTGGCCGAGGCATTCAGCCGGGCCGCGCACGTGACCAAACTGTCGTTCCGAAATACCAGAGTGGTGGTGGCCGCCATGGAGCCGCGCTCAGCGGTATGTAAATACGACGGCGAGCGCTTCACCCTCATCTGCCAAAGCCAGGGTGTGTTCGCGCTTCGCAACCAGCTCGCCGACATGCTCGGCGTGCCGCAGGAGAAGGTGAAGCTGGTGACGCCGAACGTCGGCGGCTCCTTCGGCATGAAAGCCTCCATCTATCCGGAATACGTCTGCCTCGCCCACGCGGCGCGCGAGCTGAAGCGGCCGGTGAAGTGGACCGACGAGCGCTCGGGCTCCTTCCTCTCTGACCAGCACGGGCGCGATCATGAGATGACGGCGGAGGTCGCGCTCGACAAGGATGCGAGATTCCTTGCGCTGCGGGTCAGCGGCTACGGCAACGTCGGCGCATGGGTCGGCACCGTCGCGCCGCAACCGGCGTCGATGAACGTGGTGCGGAACGTCTGCGGCGTGTACAAGATCCCGCTGCTCGAAGTGTCGACGAAGATCATGCTCACCAACACCACGCCGGTGAGCGCATACCGCGGCGCCGGACGACCGGAGGCGAACTACTACGTCGAGCGGCTTTGCGACGAGGCAGCGCGCGAGCTCGGCATCGACCGCCTGGAGATCCGCCGCCGCAACCACGTGAAACCGGCCGACATCCCCTACAAGAACGCGGCGGCCATGACGGTGGACAGCGGCGACTTCGCCGGGATATTCGAAAAGGCGCTGGCCGCTGGCGACGTAAAGGGGTTTGCCGAAAGAAAAGCCCAATCCAAAGCGCGCGGAAAGCTGCGCGGCCTCGGAATCGGCAGCTACATGGAAGTTACCGCGCCGCCGAACAAGGAGATGGGCGGCATCCGCTTCGAGAACCACGGCGGCGTGACGATGATTTCCGGCACGCTCGACTATGGCCAGGGGCACGCGGCGCCGTTCGCGCAGGTGCTGTCGCAGAACCTCGGCGTACCTTTCGACAAGATCCGCCTCTTGCAGGGCGATTCGGACGAGATCGTGTTCGGCGCCGGCACCGGTGGCTCGCGCTCCGCGATGATGGGCGGCGGCGCCATCGCCCAGGCGGCCAAGGTGGTGATCGAAAAAGGAAAGGAATTGGCCGCCGAAGCGCTCGAGGCGGCCGCCGCCGACATCGAATTCCGCGACGGCCGCTTCCGCATCGCTGGCACGGATCGCGCCATCGACATCATGGATCTAGCGCGCAAGCACCCGGGCAAGCTGGACGTGAAGCATGTGACGGAAGTCGTTCCATCGGCGTTCCCGAACGGTTGCCACGTCTGCGAAGTCGAGATCGACCCGGATACGGGCAAGATCGAGGTCGTTCGCTACCACTCCGTGAACGACTTCGGCACGGTGCTGAATCCGCTGCTCGTCGAGGGCCAAGTGCACGGCGGCGTCGTGCAGGGCATCGGTCAATGCCTGATGGAGGACGCCCGCTACGACGAAAGCGGCCAGCTCCTGACTGGCTCGTTCATGGACTATGCGCTGCCGCGCGCCGAGGACATCAAGGCCTCCATCCACTGGCAGAGCCATCCGGTGCCGGCGACGACCAATCCGCTCGGCTCGAAGGGCTGCGGGGAGGCCGGCTGCGCTGGTGCGCTGACGTCGGTGATGAATGCCATCGTCGATGCGCTGCGTTCGCTTGGCATCAACCACTTCGACATGCCGGCGAGCCCGCCGCGCGTCTGGGCGGCGATTCGGGCGACTTCACGGAGCTAAGCATGCCAAAAGCGAACATCGGCGACGCAGAGATCTATTACGAAGAGCATGGCAAGGGCGAGCCGCTCTTGCTGGTGCCCGGACTCGGCGGGGTCGGCGTGTATTGGACGCCGAACCTGCCGGCCCTGTCGGCGAAGTACCACGTCATCGTGCACGACCATCGCGGCACGGGCCAGAGCACGCACTCCAGAATCAAGTACTCCGTCGACCAGATGACCGACGATCTGGTGAAGCTGATGGACCACCTGAAGATCGACAGCGCGCACCTTGTCGGCCATTCCACCGGCGGCGCGATCGGTCAGACCATGGCGATCAAGCACCCGAAGCGGCTGAAGCGGATGGTGCTCTTCGCGACATGGACGAAGGCGGACTTCTTTTTCCGCCATCTTTTCTCCGTGCGGCGCGATGTGCTGACCCAGATCGGCCCCGAAGCGTATGTCAAGGCGGGCACGCTGTTTCTATTTCCGCCGTGGTGGATCCAGAAGAACGAAAAGATGCTCGCCGAGCGCGAGGCCCTCGCCGTGCGGCACTTTCCCCCGGTCGAGGTGGTCGCGAGCCGCATCGACGGCATCTGCGCCTTCGACCGCTCGGCGGAGCTCGGCAAGATCAAGACCCCGACGCTCGTCCTGTGCGCCAAGGACGACGCCATCACGCCGGCCTATTTCTCCGAGGAGCTGGCGAAGAGGATCGCGGGCGCTAAGCTTCAGATCCTTCCCGACGGCGGCCACTGCGCCTCCGAAGCGGTGCCCGAACCGTTCAACAAGGCGGTGCTCGACTTCCTCGCGCCGAAGTAGATGTCGGTAGCGCTGCAGCTCACCGTCTCGGGGCTCGCGCTCGGCAGCATCTACGCACTGCTCGCGCTGTCGCTCGTCATCATCAACAAGGCGACCGACGTGGTCAACTTCGCGCAGGGGGAGATGGCCATGCTCGGCACGTTCGGCGCGCTCGCGGTCCTCGGCTCGCTCAAGCTGCCGCTCTGGCTCGTGATGGTCGCGGCTTTTCCGCTCGGCATGGCATTCGGTGCGCTGGTCGAGCGCGTGGCCCTGCGGCCGCTTGCCGCCAAGCCGCCGATCAACGCGCTTATCGCGACGATCGGCCTCTTTCTCCTCTTCCACCACCTCGCCGGCTGGATCTGGGGTTACGACCCGTACCGCTTTCCATCGCTCTTCTCGCCGCAGCCGGTAGTGATCGCCGGCGCTCGCATCTCGCAGGCGAGCCTCGGCATCCTGGCCGTGTCCCTGGCGGTGATGGCGCTGCTGTGGCTGTTCTATGAAAGGACGAGGCTCGGCATCGCCATGCGCGCCGCGAGCATGAACCGCCGTGCGGCGCGGCTGATGGGCGTCAATGTCGGACGCGTATCAATGACCGCGTGGGCGCTCGCCACCGGGATCAGCCTCGTGGCAGGAATGCTGGTCGCCCCGCTTACGTTCCTCGATTTCGAGATGATGGTGATCGTCCTCCTCAAAGCATTCGCCGGAGCGATCCTCGGCGGCTTCAACAGCCTGCCGGGCGCGGTCGTCGGCTGCCTCGTCATCGGCGTCGTCGAGAACCTCTTTGGCGCCTACGTCTCGACGGCCTTCAAGGATGCATTCGCCTTCGGCATCATCGTCGTCGTGCTCATGGCGCGGCCCGCGGGGCTCTTCACGCGCACGGTCGGCACGAAGGTATGAAATACCTTTGGCTCGGCGCCATCGCCCTCCTCGCGCTCGCGCCATTGGGGCTGTCGAATTACGGCTGGTACATCCTCTGTGTGACGATGGTTTATGCGCTGGTCGCGCTCTCCCTCAACATCCTTACCGGCATGGCCGGGCAGATTTCGATCGGCCATGCCGGCTTCTGGGCGTTGGGCGCCTATGGCTCGGCGATCGCCATGACGAGGCTCGGCGTCCCCTTCGTGATCGCCATCTTCGTCGGTGGCACGGTCGCCGGTGTGTTCGGCGCCCTCGTCGCGCTTCCGGCTCTTCGCGTCACCGGTCATTACCTTGCGATCGCCACGCTGGCCTTCGCCATCCTCGTGCAGCAGGTGCTGTTCGAGTGGGAGAGCGTCACCGGTGGCCGCCAGGGGCTCGCGGTGCCGCGCCCTTCGCTCGCCGGCTATGAGCTGCAGAGCGACTTCTCCTACTACTACTTCCTGCTCGCCCTTTTCCTCGCCCTGGCCTGGATGACGCGCAACCTGCGTGGCTCCTTTACCGGTCGCTCGATGATGGCGCTTCGCATGAGCCCGGTCGCGGCGCAGTGCGCGGGCATTTCGCGCGCGCGGCACATCATCCTTGCCTTTGCGCTGTCGGCTTTCCTCACCGGCGTATCCGGAGCGCTGTATGGCGCGTTGATCGGGCGCCTGTCCACCGAGACGTTTTCCCTCAGCGCGTCGCTCTCTTTTCTCACCATGGCTGTGATCGGCGGGCTCGGCTCCGAGGTCGGCGCGCTCCTCGGCGCCGCGTTCCTCGCCGCCGCGCCGGAGGTGCTGCGTCAGTTCAAGGACGCGGAAATGGTGATCTACGGCGCGATCCTGGTCCTGTGCGTGCTCTTCCTGCCGGGCGGGCTCGCCGGCGTCGGACGGCGATGGACTTTCTCGAAATAGAAGACCTTTCGATCGCCTTCGCCGGATTGCGCGCGCTCGAGCGAGTCTCGTTCAATGTACGCGAAGGCGAGATCCTCGGCCTCATCGGCCCGAATGGCGCGGGCAAGTCGACGCTCCTCAATTGCGTGTCCCGCGTTCACACGCCCACGGGTGGCGGCGTCCGCTACCGGGGTGAGGACCTTTTGAAAAAGGCGATCCACGAGCTTCCGGCCCTGCGCATTCGCCGCACGTTCCAGAATCTCGAGCTGTTCAAAGATGCCACGGTGCGCGAGAACGTCGCGATGGGAACCGCCTTCCGCCATCGCGGTAGCATCGTCGCCGAGCTCTTTGGCCTGGATGGCAGCGCGCGGCGCGCGGTGGACGAGCGCGCCGACAAGATGTTGAAGGTTCTGGAGCTCGCCGAGCACGCCGATACGAAAGTGACGGCGCTGCCCTACGGCCTGCAAAAGTCGGTGGAACTTGCGCGGGCGCTGGCGAGCGAGCCGAAGCTGATGCTGCTCGACGAGCCGGCCGCCGGGATGAATCCGGAGGAAAGCCGCCGCGTGGGAGAGCTGATCCTTCGCCTAAAGGCGCTCGGCATCACGCTCGTCCTCGTCGAGCATGACATGCGCCTCGTGATGAGGGTGTGCGACCGCATAGTGGTCCTCGACCACGGCGAGAAGATCGCGGAAGGCGATCCACAGACGGTACGGAACGATCCGGCCGTCGTGGCCGCTTACCTGGGCGAAGAAGCCGATGCTTAGGGTCGGCGACCTCCGGGCGCACTACGGAGGCATCCGCGCCCTCGCCGGCGTGGACCTGGACGTGAAGCCGGGCGAGATCGTCGCCCTGCTCGGCGCCAACGGCGCCGGCAAGTCGACGCTCCTCGGCTGCATCACGGCGAGCGCTGCTTGCGAGGCAAGCGGATCCATCGAGCTCGATGGCGTGCAGCTCCTCGGCACCAGCACGGAGGCGATCATCCGGCGCGGGATCGTGCTGGTCCCGGAAGGCCGCCAGCTTTTCGGCGAGCTGACCGTGCACGAGAACCTTCTGATGGGCTCTTTTCTCACCGGCGACGACGCCGAGCTGGAACGGGTCTACGGCCTGTTCCCGGTGCTCCGCCAGCGCGGCAAGCAGCTCGCCCAGACCTTGTCGGGCGGAGAGCAGCAGATGGTCGCGCTCGGCCGCGCGCTAATGGCAAAGCCGCGCCTCCTGCTGCTGGACGAGCCGTCTCTCGGGCTCGCACCCAAGCTGGTCGTCGAAATGTTCCGCCTGATCCGCGAAATCAACGAGGCAGGGGTAACGCTGCTGCTCGTCGAGCAGAATGCCCGTCAGGCGCTGCGCATCGCGCACCGCGCGTACGTGCTGGAGAAGGGACGAATATCGACGAGCGGGATCGCTTCATCGCTTGCGACCGATCCATCCGTTGTGGCAAGTTACTTGGGAACCTAAAGGGAGCATCGATGAAAACCATATTGGCGTACAGCGCCGCTGCGCTCGCCGTCTTCACGGGCGCCGCCTACGCAGAGCCAGGCGTGAGCAAGGACACCATCAAGCTCGGCTCCTACCTGCCGCTGCAGAGCGGCCTCGCCGCGGGCGCGACGCAGATGAAGGAAGGCACCGAGGCGTACTTCAAGTGGGTGAACGACAACGGCGGCGTGAACGGCCGCAAGATCGAATGGATCGTGGAAAACGACTCCTACAATCCCCAGCAGACGGTAGCAGTAGTAAAGAAGCTCGTCGACCGTGACGACGTCTTCGCGGTGGTGTCCACGCTCGGCACGGTCACCAACCTGGCGGTCCTGCCGTTCCTCGCGCAACGAGGCGTGCCGGTGATCAACCCGGCGGGCGGCCACCTGAACCTCAACAAGCCGAAGGACAAGAACGTCTTCGGCATCCTGCCTCTTTCCTCCGAGATCGGCGAGTCGATGGCCGACTATGCACTGAACAAGCTCGGCGCGAAGAAGATCGCGATCTTTTTCCAGAACGACCAGTTCGGCAAGGACCAGCGCGACGGCGCGGTCGAGTACCTGAAAAAGAAGAACATGGCGCCGGCGGCCGAGGCGAGCTACGTGCCGGCGGATGTCGATGTCAGCGCGCAGGTCATCGCGCTGCGCCAAGCGCAGCCGGACGCAGTGCTGCTCGCCGTGATCCCGAAGCACGGGTCGCTCTTCATGAAGGAGGCGCAGAAGCTGGGCTGGAAGCCGAAGGTCGTCGGCCACAACACCATGGCGGATCCCGTGGTCACCGATCTCGCCGGCGACGCGCTAGAGGGCATATACGTGAACTTGATGACCGCGGTCGATTCGATGAACACACCGCAGGTGAAGCAGGCAAACGAAATCCTCGCCAAGTATTCGCCGAAGACCAAGCCGGGCTATTACCCGTACCTCGGTATGGCCGGCGCCAAGATCTTCGTCGACGGCGCGAAAAAAGCGGGGACGGACCTCACGCGCTCCAAGCTCATCAAGGCGCTCGAGGACATGAAGCACATCGAGACCGGCCTCGTGCCGCCGCTCGAGTGGAGCGCCACCTACCACGGCGGCCCGCTCAAGTTCGGCTACGCCACCTGGGAGGGCGGCAAACTCAAGGTACTGCAGGGCTGGTAGCGCTCAAAACTCGCTAGGCGGCAGCACCCGAAAGGGTAGGCGCCGCTTCATACGCAGTAGCTCGCGATCTTTGGTAACGAGCGCGTCCGCGTGGGTTGCCGCGGCGAGCTCTATGAACTTCTGGTCGTCCGGATCCTGGCACTGCGGGAGCCCTTTTGGCGCGACAACCTCGACGCGACGGGCTAGGCGCCGTTCCTGATCCAATGCAGCCAACTGCGCCTCGCGGGAGATGCTGTGCTTGCCCAGGTCGTAGGCGAGCACGCGCTCGAGCTCGGCATCGCAGGCGGCGCTGATCACGACCTCCGCACGACCCAGATGAACAGCGTTGCGTATGCGATGCACGCCCGGATCGTCGAAGACGAGCCAATCGAGCCAGATCTGCGTGTCGAGGACGAGCTTCAATCGCGGCCATGAAAAAGGCGGGACTCGCCCGCCTTTTCCGGCCTGGAGGTTACTACGGCCTAGTCGCGGTTGCCGCGATCGCCGTGCTCGCCGCGGTCCTTGTTCTTATTCTTGTTCTTGTACCAGCCCTTGTGCTTGCCATTGTCATGGCGCTCGTCGTCGTCGCGCGCGCTGGCGCCAGCTGCCGCATTGCGATGGCGATCGCCGTACTGACGATTGTGTTCGTTCGAGGCGCCCGCACCCGACTGAGTATTGGAATTTCCAGTGCCGTACTGTTGATTCTGCTGATTGCCGGTACCGGTGGCGTTCTGGTTCTGCTGACCGCTTTGATAAGTGCTCGAGCTGGTGCCGCCTGCGCCTGCTTGCGAAGACTGGTTTTGGGCACCGGACTGCTGCGTCGTCTGGTTGTTTGATCCCTGTGTCGCCGACGTCTGGTTCTCGTTGCCGTAGGTTTGCGTGCTCTGATTGCCGCTACCAACCTGGTTGGAGTTTTGCACGCCGTTTTGCTCGACGTTGTAGGTACGGGAATTTGGCGCAATTACGCTGGGCTGGGCAATTGCCATCTGGGCGAGGGCGAGTGCCACCGCGGCCGACAGGGTCATGGGTAAGGATTTCATGGACTTCCTCCTGGATTTGAAAGCCCGCAGGGACGCGAGCGGTATTCGCCTTCGGTGCAAGCCGTGTGCCTCTGGCAGGAAGGATTCGTTATATGAATCGGTGTCAACCTCGTTGGGTAGGGCGCGTTCCGCGTCGCCGCAATGTCGCGTTCGCGCTGTGAAGTTTGTCCGCTCGCTTCACGCTTTCTCACATCGCATGCATTAGTTCCGCCTGGGCAGCGCGTCGCCCGACCTAACGTTGCGCATCGATTAGGGAGGATTCATGCAAACGCAAGCCTGGATGATCGTTCCGGGGAACGCAGCCCTGTCCGCGCTGCTCCTTTTCGTGATCGCAATGCCATTCCTCTACGCCGCACGCCGGCCGGTGCACGAGTTCGTGCGCTCGCTTGGCCATCTCGCGCACGCACCGCTGCGCTTGCTTTCGCACGCGCTTTACGCAGCCGCGCAGGGCATGCGCTATCGCAACCGCGAGGTGCTGCTCGCGCACGGGCGCGAGGAGACGGAGCAACACATTGCGCGCGAGTTCGAGCGTATCGCCGTACTCGTGAAGCGCGACCTCGAGGGCTACCCGGCTCTCCAGCAACGCCTGCTCGCTGAGATCACGCGCGTGGAAGACGACTACAAGAAGTGCGGCGAGGTGCCGCCGCCGCCGCCGGAGTGGGTGGAGGCCGTGGAGGCGGTCGCCAAGGTGAAGAATGGCAACGAGCTCGTGCAGCGCGTGCTAGACGAGATCAATCGCGCCATCAAGGAAATTCACGATCGCATGCTGAAGGAGTACCGCGGCGCGTACGAGGAGCGGCACAAGATTCTCAACGGCTTCATGCCGTTCTGGCGCTCGCTGCAACACACGCTCTCCCAGGCCGACCGGCGCGTCACTAGCCTCAGCGACCGCGCCGGCCAGATCGACGCCCAGATGCAGAAGTTCGAGGGTATCGTGAACAAGACACCGGAAGCCGAGCACGCGCTAACCGTGTCGGCGGCGACGCAACTGGCTGTCACCACGCTGGTGCTCGCCATCGCGACGGGCGGCGCACTCATCAACTACAAGCTGATCGCGCTGCCGATGTCGGAGATGGTCGGCGCGGGCGACTACCTGACCGCAACTCTGCGCACTTCCGACGTCGCCGCGCTGGTGATTATCTTCGTCGAGGCGACGATGGGCCTCTTCCTGATGGAAACGCTGCGCATCACCCATCTCTTCCCGAAGATCCATGGACTGCCTGATACGCTGCGCCGGCGCCTGATGTTCGCTGCCGCGACCCTCCTCATAACGCTGGCCGGCATCGAGGCGGCGTTGGCGCTCATGCGCGACATGCTGATTGCGGACAAGGCAGCACTGCTTCAGTCCCTCGCCACTGTCCAGCAGCATGCGCCGGCAGACGGCTGGATGGCGCGAATCCCGACCGCCGGTCAGATGCTGCTGGGCTTCATCCTGCCGTTCGCGCTCGCGTTCGTCGCCGTGCCGCTCGAGTCGTTCATCGCGTCGGCGCGCACGGTGCTTGGCGCCGCGCTGGTTGCAATCACGCAAGGCGCTGCGCTCGGGCTGCGGCTGACGGCGACCCTCGTAAAGGCGCTTTCGCGCCTGGTCATCACCTTCTACGACATCGTGATCGTGCTGCCGCTCCTCGTCGAGCGACTGGTGAAGCGCGCGCCGAAGGCAGCTGCCTTTGAGGTGGACGATGAAACCCTGGCCGCGCGGAGGCACTGATGGATCGACGCCAATTCGTTATCGGGATCGGAGCTGCGACCCTTGCCGGCTGCGGCGATTCCAGAAGCCACGCCCAGGCGGTGTACATGCTGGTCGACACCTCGGGTACCTATGCGCTGGAGGTCGACAAGGCGCAGGCCATCGTGAGCTACCTCCTCGGCACGCTGCAATCGGGCGACTCGCTCGCTGTGGCCCGCGTGAGGAGCCGCAGCTTCAATGAGAAGGACATCATCGCCAAGGCGACCTTCGACAGCCGGCCGTCGCAGGCGAACGCGCAGAAGCGAGCGTTCAAGGAGGCGATCGACAGCTTCACGCGCAGCGCTAAGGGCAGCGCGTACACGGACATCACGGGCGGTCTCATCCAGGGCGCGATGTTTCTAAACGAGACCGGCGCGGGTCGCAAGACCATCCTCATCTTCTCCGACATGCAGGAGGAGCTCGACAAGAGTACCGTGCGCGACTTTCCGATCGACCTCAAGAACATCCGCGTCGTGGCCGTCAATGTCGTGAAGCTGAAGACGGATAACATGGACCCGAGGCGCTACATGGGTCGCCTGGACGACTGGCAGAAGCGCGTGGAGCTAGCCGGTGCGGCTGAGTGGCGTGTGATCAACGACCTCGAGCATTTGGATCGCATCCTGCGCAGCTAAACGATTTATTGAGCGGTCCATCCGCCGTCGACGACGAGGCTGGTGCCGGTGACGAGCGCCGCGGCAGGCGAAGCGGCGAAGACAACGGCTGCGGCGACGTCCTCGGGCTTGCCGGTGCTGCCGAGCGGGATGCGGCTCTCGACCCATTGCGCGAATTCCGGCTTCGCCGCTTTCATCTTCTGGTACATCGGCGTCTCCACGAAGGTAGGCGCCACCGAGACGACACGGATGCCATGCGGCGCGAGCTCGAGCGCCATCGCCTTGGTGAGGCCTTCGAGCGCGTGCTTGGTCAGGCAATAGACGCTGCGATTCACGGCGCCGACATGACCCATTTGCGACGACATATTGATAATTGCGCCGCGGCGCTTGCTCTCGATCATCTTCATCGCCGCCGCCTGCGCCGCGATGAAGGCAGCACGTACGTTGAGGTTGAGTAACGCGTCTAGGTGGTCATCGCTCACCTCGACGAACGGCTCCGGAATGTTGGTGCCGGCGTTGTTCACGAAGACATCGAGCTCAGGCAGGGCACCTATCGCCTTCCTGATCTGACTGGCGTCGGTGACATCGCAGACCACCGGACGCGCGCTGCGGCCGATCTCCCCGGCCAGCTTGTCGAGATCTTCGCGCGTGCGCGCGGCGAGCCAAACTTGCGCCCCGGCTTCCGCCAGCGCGATGGCGCACGCCCGCCCGATGCCGCGTCCGGCGCCGGTAACAAAGGCCGTGCGCCCGTCGAGGCGGAAGTTCACTTCGCGGCTGTCGTTTCCTTCCGCACGCCCAACCCCACATCCTGGCCGCCATAACGGCGAAGGCGCAGGTCGGCCTGCTCCTTGTGGCCCCAGAAACGCTCGATTGCGCAGAGGCGCGAGCAATACTCGCCGACCTTCACCGCCGCCTCCGGTGTGATCTCCTGGTAGGTGCAGGTCTTGAGGAACTTCCCGACCCACAAGCCGCCCGTGTAGCGAGCAGCGCCCAGCGTGGGTAACGTGTGGTTGGTGCCAATCACCTTGTCGCCGTAGGAGACGTTGGTCTCCGGGCCGAGGAACAGGGCGCCGTAATTTCTCATCCGCTCCAGGAAGAACCTCGGCTCTTTCGTCAAAACCTCTACGTGCTCGGCGGCGACGCGATCGGCTTCTTTCACCGCTTCCTCTGTAGAGTCGACGACGATGATCTCGCCGTAGTCGCGCCATGCCACGCCGGCGACATCGGCCGTCGGCAGGACCTTCAGCTGGCGCTGGATCTCGGCATCGAGGCATTCTGCGATCTTCCTGGAAGTGGTGATGCAGATGGCCGGCGAGGTCGGCCCGTGCTCCGCTTGGCCGAGGAGGTCGGTGGCGATCATCTCTACGTCGGCGCTTTCATCGGCGATGACGAGGATCTCGGTCGGGCCTGCCAGGAGATCGATGCCGACGCGGCCGAAGAGCTGCCGCTTGGCTTCCGCGACATAGGCATTTCCCGGACCGCAGAGCATGTCGACCTGCTTGATCGATTCCGTGCCGATCCCCATGGCAGCGATCGCCTGGATGCCGCCGAGGACCCAGATCTCGTCCGCGCCGCCAAGTGCCATCGCGGCGATCGTCTCCGCGTGCGGCGCGCCTTGGTTCGGCGGCGTGCAGGCGACGATACGCGAGACGCCCGCGGTGCGGGCGGTGACGATGCTCATGTGCGCGGAGGCGACCATCGGATAGCGGCCGCCGGGCACGTAGCAGCCAACGGACTCGACGGGGATGTTCTTGTGGCCGAGGCGGACCCCGGGCAGAGTCTCGACTTCGACATCGCGCAGCGCCGCCTTCTGGTGCTCGGCGAATTGCCGGATCTGCGCCTGCGCAAACTTGATGTCGGCGATCGTCTGCGGTGAGACGTTGGCGAGGATGGCGTCGATCTCGCCGCGGCCCAGCTTTTTCGGCGCCCATTTGTCGAATTTTTCCGAGTACTCGCGGATTGCGGCATCGCCGCGCTTGCGCACGTCATCGAGGATGTCCTCGACGGTCTTCCTCACCTTGCGGTCGAGCTCGTCGGTGACCTCTTTCGCGATGCGGCGCTTGAGATGGATAGCCATGGTCATTCCTTGCTGGATATATAGCGATGGTAGCCGTTCGAACGCAGCTCGCACGTCGGGCAGGCATTGCAACCGTAGCCCCAGTCGTGCCGCTCGGCGCGCTCGCCCTTGTAGCAACTGTGCGTATGCTCGGTAATGAGGCGCACCAGCGCATCGCCGCCGAGGGCTTCGGCCATGCGCCAGGTGGCAGCCTTGTCTACCCACATGAGCGGAGTTTCGATCACGAAGCGCTTGTCCAAGCCGAGGCTGAGCGCCACCTGTAGCGCTTTTAGCGTGTCGTCGCGACAATCCGGGTACCCGGAGTAATCGGTCTCGCACATGCCGCCCACGAGCGCCTTCATTCCGCGCCGATATGCCACCGCGGCGGCGACAGTGAAGAAAAGCAGGTTGCGCCCGGGCACGAACGTCGTCGGCAGGCCGTCCTCGCCCATCGAGATCTCCACGTCCCCGGTAAGAGCCGTGTCGCTCACGTGCTTGATGACACCGAGGGGTACGACGCTGTCCTGCCCGAGTCGCCCGGCCCAGTGCGGAAACTGCGTCCGCAACCCGTGCAGGACTTGCATGCGGCAGTCGAGCTCGACCGCGTGTCGCTGCCCATAGTCGAAACCGATAGTTTCCACGCGTGCGTAACGTTCGAGTGCCCAGGCGAGGCAGGTGGTGGAATCCTGCCCGCCGGAAAGAAGAACGAGCGCGGCTGAGTCAGCGCTTGCCAAGCGGCGAAGTGTACAGGTCGTGATTTATGACGCGGGCGAATCGAAACGGGTCAGAGATCGTGAAGGACTGCGCGGCAGGTTTGCGCGCGGGCTGCAACACTCGATCGCAGGAAAAAGGAACGTCGCCATGCAACTCTCCACCGTCGTCGCATCCGTCGCATTGGTCCTCGCTGCGGCGCTGGCGGTCGGGCACGCCCTGGGACAGGAAGACATTCCCCTTCGTTCCGAACCCAGCGTCGAGCCGAAGGTCACGATGCAAAAGAGGGTAGACGAGCGCGAAGCCCAACGGCGAGCCGCCGCGGCGGACCAACAGAAGAAACGGGACCAGTTCGCAAGGCAATGCAACAAGCCAGTGAAGACGCCGTACGAGCTGGAAGAGTGCCGCAGCTTTTACCGTCAGATGTAGGAAATGAAAGGCCCCGCTCGAGGCGGGGCCTTGGTGCCCAGTTACGATTGGGCGGCGCCTAGCTGGGCGCCTGGCTTCATTTGCGGCGACTGCCGCGCCGAGGCTGCGTGGAAGCGGTATCCCAACAGGTGGCTGGGAATCCCGTATTGCTCCTCCTCCATCCCTGCAGGCTCGCATTCAATGTATCACTCCCGCAGTCGCCGTCAATCGTTCATTCAGCGACAGGCGACAGGATGTGGATGACGCGACTGGCGATGAGCTCTTTGGTTTTCGCGCCGTAAGCCGCCATGTGCGGCGCCGCGGCGTGAGCCTTCAGGGCCTCCATGCTTTCCCACTTCTCGACAACGAGGAAGGTCTCAGTTCCCCATTTCGTTTGGAACGCGAGCGCGTTTTCGGCATCGACAGCCGCGCCGTATTCGATGCAGCCCTTTTCCTTGTGGACGTTCGGCACATTGGCGCGGAAGTGCTGCAGGACCTCGGCGCGCTTGCCGGGCTTGGCGGTAATGACCGCGATGACGTGGATCAAGGGTTTTTCTCCAGGAGGATGAGCTCGGGCGGCTGCCCCAGCTCGCAAAAGACGATCGCGTTCTGCTCGAAGAGCTGGCCGAGCGCCTCCGCATTCGCGCGATAGATGCCGATGATGAGGAAGGTCGGCTCCGCCCACCCGCCGCGCGGATCGCGTCCCTCGCCCCAGAAATGCGGATAGCCAGCCGCGGCGACGAAGTTCTGCAGCGCGGCGTTGGCGACGCCGTTCTCCATGTCGGATCGCGCCTCGCCGCGCGGGTTCGCCGCCGTGACGAATGCCGCGGTGGTTGCCCCTTCCGCGGTGATCAGCGCATCGACCTGCGTATTGCGCTCGCCGACGCGCACCACCACGTGCGTATCGGCAAACACGACATATTCCGCACTTCCATAGGCCTCGAGGAGTTCCGGCGTCAGGGGCATGCGGAAAAGCTACCATGGCGGCGGGAGGGAAGTTGGACACTCGCGAGACAACGGTGCTCTTCGCCGCCGCCATCGGTGGCGCGGATCTCTATGCGAAGGCGGGCGACGTGGCAGCAGCCGATGCCTTGGCGCGCTGCATGGACCTCCTCGGCGACGCTAGCCGCAAGGCCGGTGCGCGAGTGGTGAAGTGCATGCCCGACAAGCTGATGGCGCTCGCCTCGAGCCCAGACACCGCGGTGGAAGCGGCTGCCGCCCTACACCAGGCCATCATGCCCTTGCCCCCGCTCGCCGGCGTGCGCCTGGCGCTCGGCGTCGCCTTCCACCACGGGCCGGTCATCCAGAAGGATGCCGACGTCTTCGGCGATACGGTGAACCTGGCGGCGCGCCTGGTCGAGCTTGCCGGCCGCGGACAGATCATCACCACGCGAGACACCGCACGCTGCCTCGGCGGCCTCTATCGTCCGTGGATCCGCGACCTCTATGCGACCGACATCAAGGGCCGTTCGGAGAAGGTGGACCTGATCGAGCTCGTATGGCAAAGCGATCCGGACGAGACCGCCACCACGCTGACCGTCCCAACCAAGAAAACGCTGCCAACCGCGAGCGCGCTCATCCTCGTCTATCGCGGGGCGAAGGTCGTGCGCCGCCGTCAGCGCGACAGCATCACGCTTGGCCGCGACGAGAAATGTGGCCTGGTGGTGCACGCCGAGGACGCTTCCAGATTGCACTGCACGATCGAGCGAAAGCACGATAAATTCGTCCTCGTCGACCACAGCACCAACGGAACCTACGTGACCATCGACGGCAGCCCCGAGGTGCTGGTGCAACGCGAGGAATTTGCGCTGACGAAGCGCGGCACGATCGCGCTCGGCCGGCCCAAATCGGCCACCCCGGAGATCGTGGAATTCACGGTCGACTGAAAATCGGACCTGCAGGAGAGCCTGATGCCATTCACACCCCTCATCCCCAGAGGATCCGCCCCTCCGCTCGCGCCCTATTCCCCCGGCGCGAAAGCGGGCAATGCCATCTACGTTTCCGGCACGCTCGCCATCGATAAGGACGGGAAGACCGTCGGCATCGGCGACGTAAGGGCACAAACGCGCTTCATCCTCGAGTCGATCAAGTCCGTGCTCGAAGCGGGCGGCGGCTCGATCAAGGACATCGCCTTCAACCACATCTTCCTCAAGGACCTGAAGGACTACGCGGCGATGAACGAGGTGTACCGCGAGTACTTCCCGGCCAACCAGCCCGCGCGCTACTGCATCCGCGCCGACCTGGTAAAGCCCGAGTTCCTAGTGGAGATCGCCTCCATCGCCCACCTTTGAGGCGCATCGGCCTCGTAGTCGCGTTGCTCATCCTCTGGCAGCTCGCGTCGCTGCGCGGGCTGCCGGACTACGTTCTGTCTCCAGTACAGATTGCCCGCGATTTCGCCGCGGCGCTTGGTTCCAGCGAGCTCTACGTGGATGCCTGGGCGAGCCTGATGCGCGCCATCCCCGGCTTCGTCATCGGCACGGTCGCCGGCGCCACGCTAGGCCTCGCCGCGGGCATGGCGCGGAAGTTCGACCAAATGCTCTCGCCGCTCGTCTTCCTTACCTATCCGGTGCCAAAGATCGTGATGCTGCCGGTGTTTATGCTCTGGTTCGGCATCGGCGACCTGTCGAAGGTGCTGATCATCGCCCTCGCCTGCTTCTATCCCATGTTCATCAATGCCTATTACGGCGCGCGGGCCACACAGCGCATCCTCGTCTGGTCGGCGCGCAACATGGGCGCCACGCAGGCGCAGATCTTCCGCCGCGTCGTCCTGCCCGGCGCGCTCCCGCTCATCTTCTCCGGCATGCGCGTGTCGCTTGCGCTGTCTTTCATCGTCATGTTCGCCACGGAAATGATCAACGCGCGCTCCGGCCTCGGCCATCTCATCCGAGAAGCCGAGAACGGGTTGCGCTTCGACCTCATGTACGTCGCGCTACTCGCTATCGCGATCCTCGGCTATGCCGGCGACCGGTTATTGCGCTACCTGCGCGAGAAGCTGTTGCCGTGGGAAGCGAGCCACGCATGAAGTCCATCCGCGCGCTGGTGCCGATCGCCATCCTGCTCGCGGCCTGGGAGGCCGCGGCGAGAAGCGGTCTCTGGAGCCGCATCGTGTTCCCTTCGCTCGAAGCCATTGGGCGCGAGTTCATCGGCTTCTTCGCGCGAGCCGATGCGTGGGAACAGATCTGGACCTCGCTCTACCGCGCGTTCGGCGGATTCACGCTCGCAGCGGTGGTGGGGGTATTGCTCGGCATGATCATGGGCCGCTCCAAACTCGTCGCGGACCTGCTGGACCCGTTGTTCTCGGGCACCTACGCGGTGCCGAAGCTCGCGCTCTTCCCGATCTTCATCTTCGTCTTCGGCATCGGCAGCCTGTCGAAGGTGGCGCTCATTTTCCTCGAGTGCCTCTACCCGATCGTCATCATGACCTACCACGGCGCGAAAAGCGTGAACCGCGTGTGGCTCTGGTCGGCGCAGAACATGGGCGCGAGCCGCTGGCAGATCCTGCGCCGGGTGGTGATCCCGTCGACGACGCCGTACATCTTTGCCGGTTTCCGCGTCGCCGTGCCGGTGGCGATGATCGTGGTGGTGATCACGGAGATGATCAGCTCCGCCGACGGTCTGGGCTACCTCGTGATCTATTCGCTCTCGTCTTTGCGCACCGACCGCATGCTCGCGGTGGTGGTAATCATCGCGCTCATCGGCTATCTGCTCGACAAGGGGCTCGTGCTGGCGAGAAACCGGTTGATATACTGGGAAAAGCTCGACACCTATTACGTCTAGAGGGGATCACCGATGATTCGCACCGTGCTGGCCCTGTTGGCCGGCGTGCTGGTTTCCAGCGCCTTCGCGCAGCAAATCCCGACCATCCGCCTCGGCCGTGGCTTCGCCGCAGAAGAGCAGGTCTGGCTGATGAGCGTGCGCAGGGATCTCACGCCGAACCAGGGCAAGAAGTACGAGCTGAAGCAGATCCTCTTTCAGGCAAACCCGGAGCGCTTCCAGGCGTTCCTCGCCGGCGAGCTAGACGCGGGCACGGCGCCGGGTCTGGCCGTGATTTTCGCGCGCGCGCAAGGCATGGATATGAAGCTCGTTGCGAGCGTGTGCCTCGAAGCGCACGGCAAGGACTACTTCACCACCACCTACATGGTGAAGGACGACGGCCCGATCAAGAGCGCCAAGGATCTCAAGGGCGGCACCATCGGCGTGGTCGGCATCAAGACCGCGACCGACCTCTGGGCGCGCGCGGGCCTGATCAACGCCGGCCTGGTGCCGGACAAGGACACCAAGGTCGTACCGATGGCCTTTCCCGCGATCGGCGAGGCGGTGCGCAGCGGCAAGGTCAGCGCGGGCACGTTCGTCGAGCCCTTCTATTCCTCCGAGATAGCCAAAGGCGGCCTGCGAAAGCTCTTCACCGCCGTCGACGCAGTCGGCTACGACCATGAGCTCCTGGATCTGTTCTTCGGCGAAAAATTCCTGAAAGCGCATCCGGACGCCGTACGCGCCTTCCTGGCGGACTATGTGGCCATTACGAAGTGGTACCTCGCCAACAAAGAGCAAGGCAAGCGCGACCTCGCCAAGGCGGGGTTCGTCAGGACTCCGGTCGAGATCTACGTCAAGAACGCCGACTGGAAACGCACGCCAGACGCGCGCCTCGACGTCGGCAGCCTGAAGAAGCTCTCGACTTTCATGCACGAGAAGCTGCAATGGCTGGAAAAGCCGGTGAACGTCGACGAGATGGTCGACCAGTCGTTCTTGCCGAAGTAACGCTACAGCCCGGTTACCGCGAGCAGCCGATGTCAGACGCGACCCTTGGCTAGTTAGCCTCCAGGAAGCGGGCGATGGCGCCATTCACCTTCTCGGGATGAGTGACCGGCGCCATATGCCCACAGCCGTCGAGCTCCACGAGCTCCACGTGCGCCAGCGTCCGCGCAAGTGCGCGCGCAACGGCTCGCGACGAGAGCGGCGAAGTCTTTCCCACGATCAGCAGCACCGGCATGGCCAGCTTCTCGAATGCTTCGCACGGCGTGGGCTCTTCGAATAGCGCCGTCCTCCACTCGGCTACATCCGCGCCTGCGGCAGCGATCGTCTCGCGATTGCGCTCCGGCATCCGGTCGAAGGCGCCGGGGCTCATCCAGAAGTCGATGAATGTGCGCGCAGCGCCGGCCTTGTCGCCTTTCTGGAGCAGCGAGACGGCGGCGGTTACGGTATTGCGGATGCCATCTACCTCGTGCGGCGACTCGCGCTCGACCAAAGCAAATAGCGTAGGCTCATAGAGCGCCATGGCTCGTACGCGCTTCGGCTGCATGGCGGCCGCAACCAGCGCGATGGCGCCCCCATACGAATGCCCGACGAGCGCGAACGGATCACGAGCGCGCGTGAACACCGGCTCCAGAAGCTCGACTTCGTCGCGCAGCATGGTGCCTTTTGGCCGCGCCGGACTCTTGCCGGCCCCGTACGAATCGGCGGCCAGCACGTGGAACTTTGGCACGAGCATGTCCATCAAGCCTCGCCATTGGGCCGACGAGCTGGCGTTGGAATGCAAGCACACCACACCCGAACCGGAACCGGCTTCGCGGAAAAAGACGCTCACCGGCCCCGGTACTCGCGAAGCGAGGCCTTCGCCTCTTTACCCATTTCCCTGAGCTTGGCCACCCATTCATCGCGATAAGGCCGCAAGGCGTCCGCGATTGCCTCGGCGACAACGAGATTGCGGTACCACTTCGCGTTCGCCGGCACCACGATCCACGGCGCGCGCTTGGCCGACGTTTTCGCGATGGCGTCCTCGTAGGCCTCGGTGTAATCGTCCCAGAGCTCGCGCTCCTGCCAGTCGCCCGCGTTCAGCTTCCATGCCGTCTCGGCGCGCTCCTCGCGATCGAGCAGCCGCTTCTTCTGCTCCTTCTTCGTAATGTGCAGAAAGAACTTGAGGACCAGGGTGTTGTGCTCGGCGAGCAGACTCTCGAAGTCGACGATGTGGTCATAGCGCGCCTTCCACAGCTTCTTCGGCGCGAGCTTGTGCACGCGCACCACCAGCACGTCCTCGTAGTGGGAGCGGTTGAAGATGGCGAACTCGCCCAGGCGCGGTGCGTGGCGATGCACGCGCCACAGGAAGTCGTGCTGACGCTCCTCCGCAGTCGGCACGCCGAACGACACGACATTCACGCCGCGCGGGTTGAGGCAGCCGGCCACATGCTTGATGGTGCCGTCCTTGCCGGCCGCATCGCGCCCCTGCAGGACCACGAGGACACTATGGAGCTTCGCACCCCACAGGCCGTCCTGCAGGTCGAAGAGCTCCTTGCCGAGGCTCTCGAAGCGCTTCTCGGCCTTGTCGAGCGTCATGTCGTGGGGAGGCTCGGCGGAAATGTCGTCCAGGTCGACTTTCACGGCTTCGTCAACGGCACGATAAACGTATGGATGAGCGCCATGGCGGCGAGACCAGCGCCGACCGCCGCCATGCCCATAGCGACGGAATCGGACTTCAGGAACGCGAACCCGCCGAGGAACGCCGGCACGGCGGCCAGGATCGCGACCGGATGCGCTGCCACGGCGGCGCCGCACGAACGACAAGGCACAACCCGCCCGGGCCCGAGCGACGCCTTTTCACCCAGCGTCATCGCCGCGTGTCCGCAGTGCGGGCATTTGGTCACGGGCGCGACTCGCTGCGGATCAGGTCCCAGATGTGGTTGCGGTATTCGTGGCATTGCATCGACTTCTTGATTTCGAGGCCGCGCGGACGAGGCAGATTGATTTTGACTTCCTCCCGAATGCGGCCGGGCCGAGCGGTTAGCACCACCACACGGTCGCCGAGGAATACGGCCTCCTCGATATCGTGGGTGACGAAGACGATGGTCTTGCGGGTGCGCTCCCACAGGCGCGTCACCTCTTCCTGCATCGTCTCGCGCGTCTGCGCATCGAGAGCGCCGAAGGGCTCGTCCATGAGCAGCACCTTCGGATTGAACGCCAGCACGCGGGCAAGCGCCACGCGCTGCTTCATGCCGCCGGAGAGCTCGGCCGGGTAATGGTTGCGGAAGTCGACCAGGCCGGTGATCTCGAGGTAGCGCTGCACCGTCTCGTCGATTTCCTTGCGCGCATGGCCGAGCGTTTCGAGGCCCCACGCGACGTTCCCGGCGACGCTTTTCCACGGGAAGAGGGCGAACTCCTGGAACATCATGCCGCGGTCGGGTCCCGGCTCGCGCACTTCGTTGCCATAGACGCGGATGGCGCCGCTGTCGGCGGCGATGAATCCGCCCATCATGTGGAGGAACGTGCTCTTGCCGCAGCCGCTCGGGCCGATGATGGTGATGAACTCACCCTCTTGCGCGGTGAAGCGCTCGATGTCGAGGATGTCGAAGGCCTTGCCGTCCTTCGCGAAGGTCTTGCGCAGGCCCGCCGCTTCTAACGCGATCGGCATGCTTATGCCGGCTTGTCGAACCAGCTGACATGCGCCGATATCACGCGCCATCCCTGCGGCGTGCGCGCCCATGTCTGGCTTTGCCGGCCACGGCGGCCGGAGCGCTCGCGCTGGAACTCGCAGTTCGCGGTGGCGAAATCCCGTCCGAAGGTCGTGATGACGGTGCGCAGGAGCCGGCGCGGTTCCACGTCCGTCACCGGGCGGCCCTTGCGAAAGGCGAGGATCTCGTCCCGGCCATAGAGGTTCTCGGCGAGCCCGTAGCGCACCGTATGCGGGCTCGCCCAGAAGCTTTCGTCGAGGACCGCGATCTCATTGGCGTTCAACGCGCGTTCGTAGCGCTCGAATGCGGCCGTGACTTCGGCGACGACTTCCGGGAGATTCAGTTCCATGTTCGCTACCTCGGCGAAGTGAAAGCCGCAACGCCGCGCTTTTCGACGAACGAGGCGGCGCGGAAAAGCACGCCTTCGCGATTCGGGGCGGCGACGAGCTGCACGCCGCGTGGCAGGGCATAGCCCGGGACCGGAACCGAGATGACCGGCAGGCCGATGATGGAAAAGGGGATGGTGTAGCGCCCGACGTGGGCGCGCGCCGGGAAAGTCCCGCTCGACAGCGAGACCGTGTCCTGTCCGATGGTCGGCGCGGCGATCGGCGTAGTCGGCGCGACGAGGATATCGATGCCTTTGAACAGCGCGGCCACCTCATCGCGATAGGCGCGGCGCATCGCCTGCGCGCGCGCGTAGATCGAGGCGGGAAGGAGGGCGGCGGCAAGGAACCGATCGCGTGTCATCGGATCGAAGTCGCCGGGCCTCGCACGCAGGTTCTTGAGATGCAGGCCGGCGCCTTCCGCGCCCGTGATGATCGTTGCGGCGGCGCGCGCCTCCAACGCGTGCGGCACGGTCACTTTGCTGCGCGCGCCGAGCGCTTCGGCGACCCGTTCGGCGGCCTCCACCGCCTGCGGTTCGGCGTGCTCGCGGAAGTAACCCGCGGCGAGGGCGATGCGCAGCCCGCCGATTCCTTGCGCCAGCGTGGGCGACACCGGCTCGTCCTGCATGAGGTCGTAGGCGCACGCGAGGTCTCGCACGCTGCGAGCTAGCGGACCGACGTGGTCGACGGTGGCGGAGAAGAGGGCCACGCCGTCGCGGGAGACGCGCCCAAAGGTCGGCTTCAGTCCGAAGATGCCGCACAGCGCTGCCGGCACGCGGATAGATCCACCGGTGTCGGTTCCCAGGGTAAGCGGCACCAGGCCGGCCGCCACCGCGGCGCCGGAGCCACCGGAGGAGCCGCCCGCCGAGCGCGACAGGTCGTGCGGATTGCGCGTCGGCCCGTAATGCGTGTTCTCTGTGGTGAAGCCGTACGCGTACTCATCCATGTTCAGGGCACCGAGGAGCACCGCGCCGGCACGCCGCAACGCGGCGACCACAGAGGCATCGCGTTGCGCCGGCGGGTTGTCGCGATTGATCTTCGAGCCGGCGAGCGTAGTCAAGTTGGCGATGTCGAAAAGATTCTTGACCGCGAACGGCGCGCCGGCGAGAGGACCCGGATCGCGGCCCGCAGCGATGTCCGCATCGATACGAGCGGCGTCGCGACGCGCCTGCGCGGCGACCACCGCGGTGAAGCAGTTATAGCGAGCGTCCTCTCGCTCGATCCGGCCCAGTGCCGCCTCGATCACCTCGGCAGCGCTCGAGCGGCGGGAACGAACCGCTTCAGCGATGCCGACCGCGTCCGCCCACTCTGCGGTCATGGCTCGAATTTCATGGCCACCTCGGTGGCGGCGAGATCCACGCCCGAGTTCTCGATCAGCTCGTGAGCCTCGAGGAGCCGGCGGTAGTGCTCGGTGACGGCCGGCCGCCACGCCGGGTCGATCGGCACGCCGAGCGATCTCTCCGCCTCGGCGACGTAGCGCGCGAGGGTCGCGAGGTCAGGTAGCGGAGGCATGCCATCCCTCGTGCCAGCTCAAGGCCATTCTTTCAAGGGCGACGAAGCCCTTGTTCAACCCGAACCCGAGGAGCGCGAGCGCAATGACGCCGGCGTACATCTCGGGCACCAGGAATGAGCGTTGCGCACTGAGAATGTAGAAACCGATGCCGCTGTTGCCGGCAACCATCTCGGCGATGACGGTGACGATCAGGGCAATCGCCAGGCTGATGCGCATGCCGGTGAGGATATAGCCGGCGGCCGCCGGCAGGACGATACGCGCGACGATCTGCGCGCGCGTCAGGCCGAACGTGCGGCCGGTGTCGATGAGCACCGGGTCGACGCTGCGCACTCCCGCCACGGTATTCAGCAGGATGGGGAAGAACGAAGCGAACGCCACCATGAACACCTTCATGGTGTTGTCGATGCCGAGGAAGAGGATCGCCATCGGCAGGTACGCCGGGCTCGGGATGGGCCGCAGCAGCTCGACCAGCGGCTCGAAGAGGAGATACATCCGGCGCCACACGCCCATGGCGATGCCGATAGCCACCGCGAGGAGCGTCGCGACGACATAGCCATAAAGCAGGCGCTCGAGGCTCGAGCCGAACACCTGCAGATAGGTGCCGTCGGCGAGCGACTGCCAGAAGGTTTCCAGCACCGTGGAAACGGCCGGCCAAGTCGGCGTGACGACCCACTTGAGGCGCACGCTCAGCTCCCACAGCACGAGCAAGCCGGCGAGGACCGCAAAGCCGGGCAGCTTCTCGCGCCAGCCGCTCATCCGGCCACCACCATGTCGTAGAGCTCTCGTCGATACGCGAGGAAGCGCGGCGACTCGCGAGTCGCCAGCTGCTCGCGCGGGCGGGGAATGTCGACCTCGAGGTGCTTCAGAATCCGCGAAGGCGCGCGCGACAGCACCACGATCTCGTCGGAGAGATAAATAGACTCCGCGATGTCGTGCGTGACAAAAACGACAGTCAGCCCGAGCTCGGACCAAAGCCGCAGCAGCAGGTCCTGCAGGCTTTCGCGGGTGAGCGCGTCGAGCGCGCTGAACGGCTCGTCCATGAGCAGCACCTCGGGCCGCGCCACCAGCGCACGTGCGATGGCGACGCGCTGCTGCATGCCGCCCGAGAGCTGCCAGGGGTGCTTGTACGCGTGCTCCTCGAGCCCCACGAGCCGCAGCGTTTGCATGCACTCCTCGCGGCTGGCCGGATGACCGCGGCGGCGCGCATGCGGGCTGCGCGCGCCGAATTCCACATTGGCGAGCACCGTCAGCCAGGGGAAAAGCGACTTGGTGTACTGCTGGAAGACGTACACCATGCCGGGCGGCGGGGCGGCGACGGTCTCGCCATGGAAGGCGACCCGGCCGCGGCTTGGGCCGATCAGCCCGGCGAGCATCCGCAGGATGGTGGATTTTCCGCAGCCGGAAGGCCCGAGCAGGCTAAGGAAGCGCCCATCCGCGACGTCGAAGCTGATCTCCTCGATGGCGGTCAGGGAACCGAAGCGCTTCGAGACCCCCTCAACGCCCAACTTCATGGACGATCGTCTTCGCCTCGATCGGCTTTTTCAGCAACCCTTCCTGCTGCATCACCTTCAGCGTGCGGGCCACGTCGTCGAGCGAGAGCTCGGTCGACCAGTCGTCGATGGGAATCTGCTCCACCAGCTCGCGTTTTGCCTTGGTGAACTCGGCGATCAGGTCCTTCGCCTCCTTCGGATTCGCGCGTAGATGCTCGATCGAGCGGCGCATGGCGCGGGTGAAAGCGCGCACGGTATTGGGATTGGCGTCCAGCCACTTGGCACTCGCACCGTACGCCGCGATATGCACGCCGGGCTGCACCTCGACGAAGGGATAGCCGAGCACGCGCCCCTGGCCGGAATC
>Ga0136846_1236472_pt1 | contig 31116 bp, 18 predicted proteins | sample HopSoiMetagenom2_FD_96841 | JGI IMG/M metagenome (GOLD analysis project Ga0136846, IMG submission 96841) | Grasslands soil microbial communities from Hopland, California, USA - 2 Assembly 2016 (version 4) | ecosystem: Environmental > Terrestrial > Soil > Grasslands | place: USA: Hopland...
CCTTTGAACGGGCAATAATGCCGCCAGCATGTCTTTATAGTCCTGAAGGTATTCATTATAGTGAGGATCAGTTTTTGGAAGCCCCGCCAGTGTTTTTGCAAGCGCAGCCACTACCCAGCCGTTACCCCGGCTCCAGTAACAGTCTTCACCATTTGGTTCTTTATAAGGAGGAACGAAGTCTTTATCTCTCCACCACAAATGATCTGCAGGATTATATAACCCATTTGTTCCATGTTTGTATTTGCTAAAGGCATACATTTCATACATCCGCCTGTGATAGGAAGTATCGAATAAATTACCCAAACGCAGGAATACAGGCATTGCCATCTGCAGGGCATCGACCCAGTTCCAATCGTCAATTTTGGCTGTTGGCATCATGAGGTCAATGGAAGCCTTGATGTCTTTTATCCGTTCGGGGTTTTTCTTTCCATCTAACAAATACAAATCGATATAAGTCTGCCCGCAACACTGGTTATCTGCATTACGTGTCTGAATGCCTCCTCTTAATCCCCATTTATGTTTTTCACCCCATTGCAAAGCATAATCGTAATAGGATTTCTTTTTGTCGATTGCATAGAGAGCCATGAGTCCTTCATAATACACGGCTCTTGTCCAGATATTACTGGGCCTTTCAATATTGGTGAATATTGTTTTCCCTGCATCCGGCCATTTTTCCATAAAGTATTTATTGGCGAGACGAAGGGTAGCGAGTGTTGCCTTTTTCTTTGGTAGTTTTTGGGCAGAAACAGTACCCAGACTGAAAGCACCTATTGAAATAACCAGAAGAACCCTGTTCATATGGCAATGTAGTTATGTAATTTATATCTATATTAATTGATTTGGGCTGCCGGATCATCCTGTAGCATCCTGCATTGATCGCTGAAGCTTTAGCGTAAGCGATGTTTCCTCTATGGCATTTTGCGTAACCCTTCCCATTGCACTTTCCATTTCCCGTTTTTTGGAATACCTGGCATTTCTGTGGTAGCTCCATCAAAACCGGCAACCATCATGGCAATAGCCATTAAAAGGCCGCCATTACCCGGCATATACAACCGCAATCGGCTATCCTGGTAATTATGGCCATTGACGAGATACGTATTAGTTTGAACATTCATCAACAAAGCATCAATTGCCTTATCCGGAAGGCCCAACCGTGTAGCAGTCATGGCAGTCATTGGAAAATCCCAGCCCCAGGTATCACGCCAGGTCCAGTTCTTCCAGATCCAGTCAAATGTGTTACGCATGATGAAGGAGTCAACCTGGCCTGTAGCGGGCATTATCCCAAAAGCCCCCAAAACGGAAGGATGATCAGTACGATATTCAGGATTGGTGTAAGAATCAGTAGCGCTTTCAGCAGCCAGGTATAATCCATTTTGAACAGGTAACGGAGAAAGCTTGTTGATAACTTCATCCCATTTGGGATTGCGAGGCATTTTCATTCTCTCCCGCCATAGTTGCGCAGTCTGTAAAGCCCAATGCCAGTAAACCAGTTCGTAAGCAGGGTTATAAGTGTCCTCAGCCTTAAATCTTTCCTGCGCGGGAATTACCCCCCTGCCTAAAATATATTTTCTCTTCGCTGAATCATAATAGGGAAAGGATGCCATGAAATCAGCCGTAGCAAATACAAGGTCCTTATACCGCTTCAACATCGCCAAATTCGATTTTTCGCGGTAACATAATTCGGCGAAATAAATAAAATGGGGTTGTTGCCAGATCAGAAAGGCACCTATTGAAGATGGAGCTTCCTCGCCCTGATTATCGGTCATTTTTTGCCAACGAACTCCTTCAAAACCCTGTCGTTTCGCAATCGCCTTTGCCTTTTCTGCTACAGTATAATACCAGCTCATGGCCCTTTCCAAAAGATCCAGTCTTCCCCACAGTGCATATTGCGCGGTATGCCACCAGTGCATTTCCAAATGTGGTTTGCCAAACCAGCTGTTATAGGTAAGACCCGTTTCCTGTGGAGGGAATGAACCGGCTTCCTGTACCCTTAGCTGGTATTGAGAAAGAATTATTCTACGTTCGAGCTCGAACGCTCTTGGATCAGTGCTGCCTTTAAAATCAATGGCGGCTCCAGTAGTCCAGTAAGTTTCCCACATCAGTTCAGACCCATTAATGATTTCCGAATAGGGCAATATATTAGCTGCCTCCTCTGGCCCAAAACCAGCGGTGAATGAGAATTTACTGGAATGCTGATCCGGAGTTATTAAAAAATAATGCGGCATTTTTTCAACTATGGTTGCTTCCCCATTTTGAGTTTCATCTTGAACCCAGGTCAAATCCACAACATATTTAGTCGAATCCAGTTGATGTTGAATCCTAAAAAAAGAATTATCCCTTTTAATAATAAATGACTTATGCCGGTCTGCATTTTTCCAGTTTGCACCTTCATCCGTCCACTCTCCCGTGGGATAGGGGAACTGCAATCTAAATTTCAATCTGCCAGTTCTAATAAGGGGTGATCGCACGCTTATTCCAAGAATAGCACCGCCAGGACTACAGCTAGTCAATACATCTACAGGGATTCCTTCAAATGTAAAATGGCTTTTGATATGCCCTGTCCAAAGGTCCAACTCCTGCCTTATATTCTTTATATCTTTAATTGTAGCCAACTGCCCATTCTTCTTTATTAACTCAAAACCCAATGTTCCCAATTGCAAACGATGAGGATTCTGTCGAAACCAGTTTGCTGCATCTTTATTTCTTTCCGGTGAATTCCATTGAACGGTATAACCAATATCCCTGCCATTCAGATGATAGGTCCTGATGGCTTCGCTTCTTTTGAAATCACTGGTATCAATAAAACTGTGCCAACCCCATTCACTCTGGGTACCTAATGATATTCCTTTCTTATAGGTTTCGGGAAAGGTCTGCAATCCTGTTATGTCAACCGTATAGGCAAATGTTCCATTACCTACGGTTAAGGAAGACAATGAATCTGCTTTTGTTACAATGATATTGTGACGCCGAACGAGTTGTTGCCTGTCAATTTTCTGGGCATGGATATTTATAATGAAAAAGGATAAAACGGATAAACTGATAAATTTCCTGAAAGAATTTGCCATGAATTGAAATCTCCTTTATCGTAAGTATTTTTTGATCCTGCCGGGGTTTATTCTTTTAAGTTCACTTATAACAATATCGCGATTGACCTTTGCTCCATCCATATTTGTATGCGTATGGTCTCCGGGGAAAAATGGTTTTACCGATTCTGCACCCATTGCCTCATATTTCAAAGCTACCAGATCATTCAGATCAATAAAATAAGCTTTTTCCTGTTCTGCAACCTCCTTTGCCCATTTCGCATAGCTATCAGTTGAACGGATCACTTTTCCGTCTTTCCAATCGTTGCGGGGTATGGGAGAGCATACAATAGGTATTGCACCTTTCGCTTTTGTATCCCTGATATATTTCCGCATATAATAACCATAGGTATACACAGTTTCCTGCTTCTTCATGATCGGGTTATAAATATCTTTTGATTCCTCCCCAATTCCACGAATGGAACCTCTGGCTCTTGAAGTATCATCCAGGGCCCCTCCATCATTATGTCCGAATTGCATGATCACATAGTCACCTTTTTTCAACCTGACCAATATGCTATCCCACCTGCCTTCGGTAATAAAGGTACGACTGCTTCTTCCTCCAATTGCCTTGTTAGTGACACCTATTCTTGTTGTGTCAAATTCCTCTGCCATAAAACTGCCCCAACCCCATAGCTTATCCGCCCCTGTTCCACTTCCATTACGAACCGTGGAGTCACCAATAATATAAAATACCGGTTTTTCCTTCTTTGGAATCATGAAGGACAATAATAAGATTGCGATCAGGCTAATGATGGATTTCATCTTGCTATTTTTTTACTTTATTAATTCGGTCAGCCAGCACGCCAACAGGAAACCTTTCTTTACTCCGCTTTTTTAGATACGGTTTCATGTCTCGGGTCTTTTGGTTTTACTAATACAATATTTGGTTTTGGAGGATTCTTCATTCCATCGCCAAAATAAAAACTGGTGTGAGGAGGCTGATTATACGCTACATTTTGCCAGGCTATACTCAAACGATATTGCGGGTCCTGCATCAATGTATAAAATTTATACTTCGTAGGGAATGGGGTTGAGAATATTCTCAGTTCCTGGTTATCCGCTGTTTTATAAATAACTTCCTCTCTCCAATCACCCCAGAGATCAGCAGACAATACCGGATTTGCCTTTGTTCCATTATTACTTCTGCATCCGTAATCAGCAGCTTCCAGCAATTTAATGGTAGTAGCATTCTGATAATCCCATTTTTCAACATGGGTTGAATTTAGTATTTCACTCAGCAAATCTCCATCCCAGAATATACCCATATTACAAGCGGGAGTTTTCTCTGCAATTTTGTTTCCCTTGCAATCATACATACCTGTGATCCCTGCACCAGCCACCCAGCATTCGTATCCCGGATAACGCGGATCTACATCCAACGCAAGTCCTCTGCCCGGACCTTCTCCGTCAGCTCCTGCTTTTACGGATGCTATTTTCCAGATCACTTCACCCGTTTTTGCGTCACGGAAATTGGCCCCTGCATCATCAAATCTTTCCTGTATATCGAATACTTCCAGTCCGGGTCTTGATGGATCCAGATCTGATACATGCAATGCATCTCCATGACCCAGGCCAGTTGAATACAGTCCTTTGCCATCGTCATCAATGGTCATGGCCCCAAAAACAATTTCATCCTTTCCATCCCCGTCCACATCAGCAACCGTTAAATTATGATTACCCTGACCACGATAAGGCCGGTTACCTGGCGGATCATTATCACTATCAAACGTCCATAAATGAGTAAGCTTGCCATTCCTGAAATTCCATGCTGCGAGTACAGAGCGGGTATAATATCCTCTTGTCAGTACCACGCTGCGCGTCTTCCCATCTAAATAAGCAATAGCTCCTAAAAACCGGTCCATTCGATTTCCATAACCATCACCCCACATTTCTTTTAACTGATCAGTTGAAGGTGTAATGGTATCAGGATAGCGCGGAGGTATGTAATCAGTAGTTGCAAGCGCTGCCCCTGTCAATCCATCAAATATGGTCAGGTATTCAGGACCGGAAAGTATGTAACCATTGGTGTTTCGCCAGTCTTTGGATGAATCACCAATAATAGTTCCTTTTGCATCCATGGAACCATCAGCGGTTTTCATGGCAATCTCTGCCCTGCCATCACCATCCAGATCATATACCATGAATTGAGTATAATGGGCACCCTCGCGTATATTCCTGCCAAGATTAATTGTCCATAATAAAGTGCCATCCATTTTATAGGCCTGGAAAATGGGAGGATCAGTTACTCCTGCCTGGCTATTATCCCTTCCCCTTCCTGCCTGGTGCAATACTATTTCATATTCACCATCACCATCCAGGTCCGCGAAGCTTCCATCATTTGGTGAGTATCCCTGCGGCGTTTTTAATGGAATGGAAAAGTAGGGCTTATTTCCAGCGGGCAATGTAAAAGAAGAAACCCTTTCTAGCGTTTCCTTCCCTTTAACAACTGACCTGATATCATATCTTCTTGCATTAAGCGTATCTGTATTGATATCCAAAAAGCCCGTTACATTATTTACAGGATTTCCATTGAGTTTAACGATACGGCCATTTCCCACAGTTACGTACACATTAAAAGCAAGATCAGCAGGATCTGTCACCAGCATTCTCCAGCTTATGAATACCTGCCCCTGTGCATTGCGTACTGCCGAAACACCCCGGCTGAGACTCTCCATTTGTCTCTGTGCATTCAGTCCCACAGACAATAATAAAAGAATGGCCAGTTTAATTGCTTGCTTATTCATGGGATATTACAATGATGACCTGTCTGAATTTTTGACGGCTATTGCCTTGTTATCTTTTGCCCTGATAGAAACTTTTTGCCATTTCCAGTCCCTGGCATAACTCACATCCCCTGCATTATCAGAATGAATGGTAATAGAAGAGAAATTAAAATTATCCAGACTGGATTGAGTGAGGCCGGCTGCGCTGATTGCCCTGTGTGCATATTTTACCGTTACATTGGATACATAAATATCCCTGAAATGAGGAATACCTTTTGATTCAGGTTCTACTTTTGTTAGCATAACCTTCCAGTGAGCAGGTAATGAATCATACTTATAACCAGCAGGCAAACTGGAATAGCTATAGGCTGGATTCCAGTTCATGGTAAACATAAAGGCATTCCCCACGCTGTCCATTTCTATATTGCGAAAGTAAATATCCTCTACAGTACCTCCCCGCGTAGTTGCTGATTTGATATGAAATCCATTTCCTGTACCCATTGCCTTAAGATCAGTAGCCAGCACATGCCTGATTCCTCCGGAGGTTTCACTCCCCAATGTTAACAATCCACCGCCTTTACGAGCTATACATTTGCGGATCACGACATATTCCGTAGGTCTGTTTACCCGCAATCCGTCTGCATCGCGACCAGCTTTTAAACAGAAATCATCATCATTACAATCAATATCACAATTCTCTACCAGTACCCATGATGATGAATCGATATCGATACCATCTGTACTGGGTCCTCTTCCATCTTCGTTATTCTTTACAGTAATACCATCTACGGTAAGATGATCCGAGTACAATAATTGAACGGTCCAGAATCCTGCATTGGAGAAGGTGAGATCCTTCAAGGTAATATCTGAGGATGACTGCACCAGGAAAGTCCTTACCCGCTTTGCATCATAGTCTACGATCCAACGAAGCCCTTTGGGTTCATATTCCCTGCGCATTGCCCAGTATTTATCCCAACAGAATTTTCCCTGTGCATTGATCTTTCCTTTACCACTTACCTGCACATTTTTCTGGTTAACTATATTGATTAATGCGGCTGGCCATTTCATTTCAATACCCGCAATACGCGTATCTATTTCGGGATAATCTGCAAAATCCTGGCTTCCTTTTATCAGAACGTCTTTATCTATTACCAGGTGGACATTAGTTTTTAGGAAGATTGAACCCATTATATAGGTACCGGGTTTAAAGGAAACAATTCCTCCACCTTTTGCAGCACAGGCATCAATGGCTTTTTGAATAGCTTCGGTAGATAGTTTACTGCCATCATTCGCGGCACCATAATTATTTACCCAATATTGATTTTTGGAGGAAGGTATTTTTCTTGCTCCTGCTTTTGAGACCCAGGCGAGGTTTTGTGCATTCAATAAAATAGCTGACAAACTTAGAAGGAAGGAAACGCAAGAATAGCGCAGGTGTTTCATGGCAAACAGCAATTTTGATGAGGAAATATACTACTTGCCTGTAGTTAGCTATCCTGTTGCATCCTGATGGGGAGAATGAAATAGTATCGTAATTCAGATAGTTTCTTACCTTAATAAGGTATAACTTTCATCTTCACAAAGACTGTGTTTCCATCATGAAAAAACTACTTCTATTTACCCTTTCGGGTATTATTTGTCAATTTATAGTTGCCCAGGACATCACCATGCGCCTCTGGCCAGCCGGTAAAATACCGAATTGGAAAAAATCAGATGACAGGGAGAAATGGGATAGTGCCGATATAGTTCGTGTCAGCAAGGTCCAGGACCCGGATATTGCCATCTACCTGCCAACTAAAAGACTGGCAACCGGCCAGGCAATAGTGATCTGTCCGGGTGGTGGCTATTCCATCCTTGCCTATAATCTGGAAGGCAGTGATCCGGCACGAATGCTGGCTGCAAAAGGAATTGCCGCTATTGTACTTAAATACAGGTTGCCAGACAGACCCAGTAATATTAATCCCACGCTTTCACCATTAATGGATGCACAACGCGCCATTCGAATGGTCAGGTATTACGCCGAGAAATGGAATATTAAGAAAGACAGGATTGGCATCATGGGTTTCAGTGCTGGTGGACATCTTGCTTCTACAGCGGGGACTCATTTTGACAATGGAAATCCTTCTTCACCCGATTCAATTGAACAGCAAAGCTGCAGACCTGATTTCATGGTCCTTGCTTATCCTGTGATCACCATGTCCAAACCCCTAATGCATACGGGATCACGTAACCGGTTAATTGGAGGGAATGTGGATTCCGTGCGATTAGCTAATTATTATTCCAGCGAATTACAGGTTACTGACCAAACACCACCTACATTTCTGATCCATGCCATGGATGACAGGACAGTACCAGTTGAAAATAGTCTTATGCTTTATCAGGCATTGAGAGACCACCGCATACCCTCGGAAATGCATATTTTTCCGAAGGGTGGACATGGATTTGGATTGGCCCTTGGCACTTCCAATGAAAAATGGATGGATCTATGCGTTGATTGGATAAGAGGTCTGATACCACCTAAATAATTTGCTATAAGAGGCAATAGATATTTCAATGATTTCCTACCCCAATTTAAAACAGGTCGTTCACTACTGGCATGGTAAACTGCTTTTTGTTACTGGAAGGTTTAGGCAAACCAAAATAGAAAAATAAAGTGCGTTTGGTTGTACCCTTTATTTTATTGGGTTCACTCTGTGGACCCAACCGTGATGTGTTGGCGCTGATATTTAATGCCAGCTTGGTTCCAATAGGCGGAATGGCATCCAGGAAAGAAAGATTACCAACAGGCATATCCGGATGAGGCCTAACACCACTCAATGCATAAAAATCAAAGAGACGAACATATAATCCGTTATCCGGACAAGCCACGGTAAACTTACCCTCTACCGTGTTCAACTCCATCCAGGTTATATCGGCAAAATAGCCTTTGAATTCCGGGAATATCCAGGGTGCAGACCCTGCCTGCGTATTATTATAGGCATTCATCCAAACATTATCTGTTACGCCCTGCAATCTGTTCTTCCAAACTCTATAAGGTCCTTTGCCAAGCCATTTGGCACCCAGTACAAAATTCTCCGGATAAGTAAAACTGATACCTGCAAAAGGATAGCTTCCATCCAATTCATATTCATAATCCAGCTTCAGCCAGCCACTGGCGTACAATTTCCATCTTGCATACTTCATATTACCTGTGTAACTGACCTCAACCTCAGGCGTCTCTCCTTCCTCAATGACTTTTATACCCGATACAGTAGCATTACCGCTTACTAATACCGGCCCCTTCCCGAACGACAATGGATCACTCATCCGGTTACGCAATCCACCAATCATTCCTGTCTGTTTACTGATCGCCACGCTTATATCACCACCTCTCAACACTACCGAAGAATCCGTTTCATTATATCCGACGCTGGCTGTATCAGCCGAAACCACAATATCCTTTAACAGCTCCTGATTTGACTTAATCTTCCAGGTCCATTTATACAATAATGCTTTATGAGGATCAAATGCTGAAACAAATAATGCGTCGTAATTCTTCCAGTCGGCCGGAAGATCAAGCTGCAATGTTCCCCTCATTCCATTGGGTGCTATATCTGGACTTTTTGCCTGCCCGTTCTTCAGGATATCAAATCCTGAAAACGCATCATTTGGTTTTCGAAAATTAACCAGCGCCCAATAGAAATTACATTGGGAAGTATTGGTGAAGTGATACCGGTTCTCAACAGGTATTGTTCCATCAAAATTTGCAGGTAATGATTTCATTTTGATCTTTACCGGCGAGTATATCTCCTTAATAGCATTAAAGCTTCCTTCTTTTTCCCTGTGCGGACCAAGTATTCCATCCGGGGCATTCACCCCATTCACGTCAATAATATTATTAAGATCGGTGCGTACGATTCCTTCATCTGCAAAATCCCAGATAAATCCACCCGCTCCTTTTTTGGAATTCCAGTGCAGTTCCCAGAATTCATTCAAAGCAGAACCTGCCCCGCCATCATCCTGTGAATGCAGAAATTCTGTTACCATATAGATATTGGTATCTTTTAAAATTTCCTGGGTGCTGTAATAATCCTCGTAATGATTGCAGTCGATCCCATTGAAGGCATTACCAGGGCGATGGTGAGCATGAATAACTGTTCGGTTACTAAGATCATACTGTCCATAATCATCATCCAGTTCTTTATTATGGCCGCCTTCATTTCCGTTGCTCCAGAAAATGATGGACGGATGATTGGCATCCCTTGTCACCATTTCTTTCACCAAAGGGGCGCCGGCTTTGGTGCTATAGGCTTTTTGCCATCCAGCCAGTTCATCAAGTACATATAAACCGAGCGAATCACAGGCTTGCAGAAAACTCTGGTCCGGAGGATAATGAGAACACCGGACTGCATTCATGTTCATTTCCTTAATCAGTTTCACATCTGCAATATCCAGCGCCGGGTTAACGCAGCGTCCGGTTTCAGGCCACCAAACATGACGATTTACCCCTTTCATTTTGATCTTGACGCCATTCAGATAAATTCCATCCTGCTTTCGTACTTCGATAGTCCTGAATCCAAATTTTTCAGTTGTAACATATTGCGTGATCGCACCTTCCTTTAAAGTAAGTCTGAGTGTATAGAGATCTGGCGTTTCTGCTGTCCACAATATTGGAGCAGTGACCGTGGTGGCAAGTTTTACAGGATCATTTCCATGGGTTATCCCTTTAGCTGTTCCCACAACCTGTCCCTTGCTATCGATGATCTCGCTCAACAGGTTCATCGCCGATCTTACCTTGCCTGGGTATACATTTACCGCAAAACTCCCATCTGCTTTTGCATCAATTGAACAATGATCAATATAATTGTCTGGCAGGGCTTCCAAATATACCGGCCGGAATATTCCTCCGAATATCCAATAATCTGCAAGACGTTCTGAATTGTTGACGGATTCGTCAGCAGACATTTTACTTACCGTTACATCCAGCAGATTCGCCTGGCCATATTTCAATTTATCTGTGATATTGTATTTGAACCGGTAAAATGCACCCTGATGCTTTTCCCCGGCTGATTGCCCATTGATCTTAACTTCCGTATCGGTCATAGAGCCTTCAAAAACAATGAATATTTGTTTGCCTTTCCAGGTTGCAGGAACAGTGAAATTATACTTATAAAGACCCTGTTCATCGGCAAAGCGGAAATTCCTTCCATAAGTTTTATAATCCCTGCCATAATTATAGTTACCAAATCCCTGTTGCTCCCAATGGGAAGGGACCTGGATAGTAGTCCATTTGCCGCTATTACGACCTCCGGTACAAAAAAAATCCCAGGTAGCAGTGTGCACGTTATCTGTTCCCGATAAATATTTTACCTGTTTTGTCTGGGAGAATACAGAATGATGTATCAGCAGGCAAATGAAAATTGCCTGTATGGTGAAGACCCGCATATGAATTCCTTTCATACTTATTTCAGTGCTGTTAGTGTTACCGGACCGGATAATCCCGATATCATTGGTTTCCATGCACCGGCATCAAATAATCCATTCTTCAGATTTTCTCTCCTGCGTGCAGGCATATTGGTATTATAAAATATTTTCCACGGAATGTTTGAACGGTCCATATAAGCGATGCGGTTGGCCATTAAATTAGCAACTATGATCTCTAATCTGTTGTTACCTTGAAATGCCGCGGCGGGCACAACTACCTGGAATACGGGTCCGATCAATGTGGCAATGCTTTTTCCATTCAATATTACTTCAGCTGTCTCATTTACTTTACCAAGATCCAGCATCCAGGATTTTGAATTACCAGCAGGTTTTGGAAAGCTGGTTGAATATTTGGCCACGCCGGAAAAATTATTGAAGGCATCATTCCCAATAATATTAGTCCAGGGTTGTAGGCTTATCCCACCTTGTTTGGGAGGAAGTACCGGACCTCCTTCCAAAAATTCAATTTCCCATTTGCCACTTAGTTCCTGCTTTAGATCAGTAGCTTCTGCATATGGATAGGAAGCCCCCGTCTTTTTTGTATAAAAACTTTGAACAATGATCGATTCAAAGGATTCCTGTTGCAGGTACACTTCAATATGACCTCTTGAATTGGAACGCCATTTTGCAAGACCGCTTTTCCCTGTCATGGGGTTGAACAGGACAACAGAAGCTGCCTTTTCTTTTAATTCGATCCAATCATGGAGTGGCTTTTCAGTTCTGTTGTTGATAAACCAGATAAATCCATCTGTATTTTTTCTTTTTAGGGATGATAATCCCTTTGACGCAAGACTTTCCTGGTCAATTCCTCCTACTTCCAACAGATCTCTTAAATCATTTGCCATTAAGAACATTCCTTTTCCAACCTGTGCTACCTTCGCATCTTCAAATGCGGAAAAGGAAAGCTGTTTAATCAATTGCTGGAACAATGTTCTTCGTTTCTCCAGATTGCCGAATCCTGGAACATCTTCCGGAAGGCGTTTATCAACCAGGATCACTGCCCCCTGTCTGGCCAAATCGATCAGTCGCTGAAATGATTGTTCAGAGATCAGCTTATTGGCTGGAAGCATGATTGCCTTATACGTATTATTACCGGCCATCAGGTTACGTCCCTGCACTGTGATCTGCTTTAACTGCCTGTCTGAAAAGAAATCAAAACTGTATCCCTTCTCCATCATCCATTTGGAAACATGTTCAAACTCCGTATTCTCAAAATTTCTTTCCATCCCATCAAAATGCTGCAACAGTGTATTGCCAGGTTCAGAATACCGATCTATAATGGGATAATATAATAATACATCATTGGCTGGTTTGCCTCTTTGCAAAAAAGATTGGACACGGGCCACATACTCATTCAGCGCGTGGAAATCCTTCCATTGCGGGTTGGTGGGCTGAAAATGTACCGCAGCATAGAATAACCAGCCTGGCCAGGGCGCTTTTTCCGGTGAATATTCCGAACCATGATAGAATATGTGATTAACCCCTCCCAGGAAAAACAGGTCTACCATTTTCTTTACATCTCCCAATGAGGAAAGGAAATGTTCATTTAGCCAGGTAGCAGATTCGGATGAAACAAGTTTCTTGCCTGTTACATTAGCAGCTGATGTTGCAAATTTGAAACGCAGGATATCTGTTCCTTCCGTTTCGGGTATATCGACCACGCTATACAGGTCCAGCGTATTGGCAGGAGAACCATGAGACTGGTTCCTGAGCATTTTTCCTCTGGTATTACCCCATTTCTTCCAGGCAACAGTGAAATGTTCCAGCAATAACTCATCAATTACGGAACGATAATCATAAGTAACTCTTTTTATTTTGATAGAATCATCGGTTCCAAATAAGGCTGGTAAATGTTCCCGCAGATCATACCCCTTTCTTTTTTGAAATTCAGCAAAGAAATCCGGGGTCCAGTTTGCCTGTTCCCTCGCATCATCCACTTCATAGGAATCATTGAAGAAAGCGCGGAGATAGGATAGATCATGCCCTTTAAAGGCTTCATCAAACTTTTTAAAATAATTATTGGCTGCCTGTAAAGAAAAATGGTCAATAGCATACCCTTCTCCTCCTGGAGCTGCCCGCTCCACCATTTTACCATGTAATCCTTGAAATACTGCATATAAATTCCATTTGCCTTCCGGAGCTGTCCAGTTTAATTTACCATCGACATCAACTTTATCTGTCAGGTTGAGGACCTTATTCCCTGCATAAGCCATTAATGCCTGTAATGGGATCCTGCCTGAATACTGGATCTGGTCCAACGCCAGCGCCTGTAAATTTTTATTTTCTGTAACCGGGCTTTTTAATGTGTCAACAGATACTGCTTTATTATTTGCTGTTCTTACAAAACCCTGCCGCACATATATTACAGGTTCTTTCAACTGCTCGCTGGCATTGAGCGTGTAAGATTTAAAATACACGGTCTTGCTGGCATCTGCATCGCTTACCCAGGGACCGCCAAATGGCCAACCGGTAGCATTAGCCAGGTCCACACCCAATCCCAATCGTTTTGATTCAGACAGAGTGTGATCAAATAGTTGCATCCATTGTGGAGTGAGGAAGGGTATGAATTCATTTTCATATCCATAGATACCGTAAATAGGCGTGATCTCTACGCCACCAAGTCCGGCCTGCTGGAACTGGGTAAGGTTTCGGGTCAGGTCTTTGCTGTTAACAGCACTGCCTTCCCACCACCATCGTGTCCAGGGTTTGGTGGTATTGGTTATGGGTGGCCAGCTAATTTGGGCGGATAATTGAAAGGAAATTAAAAGAGATAATAATGAAAGATATCGCATGCATGAAATTTAAGACCTATTGGGTATCCTTCTGCAACTCTACAGCATATATATTTTCAATGCCTTCAAAATTGGCGCGGAAGATGACCCATTTTTCATCAGGGGAAAAATGCACATTCGGCTCAAGACGGTAATTATGGTTTTTCATATTCACCAGTTTTTCAGAAACAAAACGGTCACCATTCGGTCTGAATAAATAGATCCACCGGCCATCAGGAGCCTTTGCTACCTGCCCTGGATCACCACCATCACCACAGAATAATTTCTCATCCTTTGTGCAATTGAAATGAATGCTCCATTCGTTCCTTTCCATCTGGTATGTCTTTTCAACTCCCGTTGCCACATCCACTCCTGCTACAAAAAATGTTTGCCCTCTTGGCTTCTGCAAGTCAAACCATATTTTTTTACCATCAGCAGAAGGCCACTCATGTCCCGCGATCTCCATATCCATGGTGCGCTTATGCATTAATTTAATTGCATTGTTTTTCAGGTTGATCGTCCATATCCTGTCAACCTTATGCCAGGGTCCTTCATGACAGAACATCAATATGCCGGGATCTGTAGAGGAGAATTGTACGTGGTTGAGCCAGGCACTATCAGTAAATACCTTATTGAGCTTTTTACTTTTTATATCAACCGTAAATAATGTTCTCGGTAATTTGGCATCATAGATCAAATTGAAATAACTGCTCTTTTCAGGGTTTTTTCGAAGGATCTCTTTCTCCTTGTCATCAGATTTGGCACCACCAAGCAAACTGCCATTGGCATTAACGGTGGTAATGCTGGCCTTAAAATCTTCGGGAAAAACATATACCAGCCAGTTCTTTTTAGTGTTTATGTCAACAGCAAATACGCTGTCCTTTATCTGATAATAGATTATCCCGTTTTTCCTGTCCAGTATCTCTCCATTCATGGAAGATGCCTGGTTAGTCAGTTGTTCCGGCTTCAACGTAGCCAGATCAACAATATAGATCTGTTTATTCCTTGCGGTACCACTGTAGGTTTCCTGTTTGGTAACACCAGCAAGGTCAATTGGCTGGCTATTATAAAAAACCATTTTATTGCCATAAAATGGATTGTTATGGAAATAGAAACTCAGGCTGCTTCCGGGCAAACGACTTATCCGAATGATGCGGTGATGCGTATCCTTATCAATCCACTCATCGGGCATTTTCTGTCCGCCGGTTTCCAAAACTGGAATAGTAAAACTGGTTTGAGCCAGACAAGGGATACAACCAATGACCAGCAGGGCGCAAAGGAGGGATGTAGTATTTTTCATATGCCAAACTTTCGCGTATAAAGTAAAGGTTATATCACAGTTTGGGTATCCTGTACAGTCATGCATTGACCGCCGAAGCCTTAACAAAGGACTGGTTAATCGTCGAAGACTTAGCAGAGGCGGTCGTCGACCGCCGAAGCCTCCATCCCCTGGTTCATGTCCCACAAACCGCAACCTTGGAAACCATTACCAGTCCATTTTCAACAGTGAAACTCCCTGCCTCGGCAATTGAATGGTTACTACTGCTTTTCCTTTTGTGACCTTTAATTTGGATGATTTCCCCATGGTTTTCAGCTGGCCGGCATTTTCCAGGGTCGCAATCTGTTCTTTGGTAGGATTCTGAGGTGAACCCATTCCTTTCCAAACCTCGTAGGAATTACTGTGAGAATTATCGATCCGGTATTCTGTAAGTGTTACTGAAGAAACGGGCAGACCATTTATCGTTATCTGTATTGGTTCAGCCGGAGCCTGTTTGTCTTCATCATGGTAATTCCAGACCATTACTGCGGCTGTTTTTTGATCTTTTGAGGCAAGCGCACCAATATCGGTTCCCTTACGCACACTGGAATCAACAAATGTCTGCAGATCATACATACGATTTCCCTCTACCTGTACCCGTTTACCTTTCATCTTTCCGAACATCCTGAATACATTCAATACTGGTTTATCTACTCCATTGGTAGCCATATCCCGAAAACCAGCAAACCAGGGCTGGTCCTCAAATTCAAATGACCAGGACACGGCGCCTATAAGGTTTACCTTATACTCATCCATCAACAAATATTTTCTTGCAAAAGATGCAGCCGTATAACTGGAGTATAGAGTGCCATTGCGATAGGCATTCTCAGGATTGGTGGCCATTCCACAAGCTGCACAACCTTCTGGATCCGACTCGCCAATCACGATCGGAATATTTTTCAATTGAGGGAATTCATTGATTGCCTGGAAATGACCTCTGATATTACGCATCTGCGTTCCTACATTCATTGTCACATTCCCATTGATAACTCTTGGCTGGCCTTTTGCATGAAATAAAACAAGATCAAGAGGAGTTCCGATCTTGCCGGTAGCATAGTTGGTATCGCTCAGGCAATGTTTAATAAATGCTGTAAGGAAACGCTGTGCTCCACCCGTTGCATCACATCCACCCAGCCGTATTGTTGGCAATGCTTTACGGGCTCCATCCGAGGCGTAATCAAAAGTCTTAAAGAACTCCTGCTGGGTGCCTTTCCAGTAGCCAATATCCGGTTCATTCCACATTTCCCAGTACCAGCTTTCCACTTCCTTTTTACCATATCTTTCTACACAATGTTTTACCCACTGGTAAATCAGCTCTCTCCATTTATTATAATCTTTGGGAGGATAAGCCCATCCCGTATAAATGCTTCCATAATTGGTACCTGGCTTGAATTTATGCTGATAAGGCTGTGGATTAGTAGAAAGCGCTTCTGGCATAAAACCAATTTGCGCCAGGGGCTTCATACCCCTTTTAATATAGGTATCAAAAATGCTGTCAACAATATTCCAGGTATAAATGGGATTTCCCTGTGCATCTTCCCTATACGCATTGGTTGAGCCCCATTTCAATGCAGGTGTTCCATCTCCGGTTGTCAAAAGATTATGTGCCCGCACATGAACGGGAACGGGACTTAAGGCAGCAAACTCCGATAGCAGTTTTCTGCCATCCTTCATATACGTGTAGTTGGGTTCATCATAACCCCACCATGCCCAGATAGGTTTCATTTCACCAGTCTCTTTGGTTAAGTCCACTGATATTGTAGCAGGCTGCGCAGATAAAACAGATGCGAAGAATAGGCCAGCGAGAAAGAAAAATAATTTCCTGGAGTCGTTAAATTGGTACATGAAAGGTTTTTTGAATGTAGAAATGATCCGTGTTCCTTATTTGATTGGTATTAAAGCAAAAAACCTGTCTACAAGATAACACTCATTTTCAATAATTATGGTGATTAATTTCCATCCGGCCTGATAGCCGCCACCAGTGGACTCTGGGGCCAGTAAAACTTATCTGGCATAAGTGGATGAACAGGATCGTAACGTGGAACATCCTTTCTTATATAATTGGCGAGCGGAAGTTTTTGTTCCCTGATGCTTTCAATAATGCACCTCGCCAGCTGCGTAGCCCCATATGGAGTGAAATGAGTATTATCTTTAAACGCTTCCGGCTGATTGGGAAAACTGTTGGCGGGAAAATGTACAAATGCTTTCAGGGTTAGTTCAGGCCCCAGGCTTTCATATAATGTCTTGCTCATGGCATTCAGATCAATCACAGGGACATTTTCCTCCCTTCCTGTTTGCCGCATGGCCTCAGGATATTCTAATAGCGAATTGGTGATATGGCCACTTGAATCAAATGTTCGACGATTCATGGAAGTCACCAGTACCGGGTTAACTTTTCTTTTCCTGGCTTCCATGATCCATTCTTTTAGTGTTTCCCTGTACGTTGTGAATGGATCAAGATGACTGCTTCCGGCTTTCTGATCATTATGCGCGAATTCTATAAATAAATAATCCCCCGGCTTTACGAGGCTCCATATTTTGTCCAGTCTTCTTTCTCCTTTAAATGCACGCAGGGTTTCTCCGGACTCTGCATAATTGGCTATAACAACTTTAGATGGTATCAAAAAACGGGGAAATATCTGTCCCCATGCACACCAGGGCTCTCTGTCCTGGTCCACAACAGTGGAATTACCTGCCAGGAAAATGGTAGTGGCTGTGTGGTTAACACTGATCTCCATGGCAGCAACTTTGGGAAGGGAATCATTGAATTCAAGGGTCAATAGATTATCCCAATGGAGATAACTGACCTCTCTCGGCTTTAATCTCACCTTATTGATCGCCTGTCCTTCAGCATTTCTGATTACACTATCCTTTACGTGAATAGTTATTGTTTGAACAGAAAACTTACCTTTTTGTGTTCTGATATTTTCCAGCATTAGTCTTCTGCATTCGGTTCTGACAGTGGTTGCAGAACTGCCCTTGCTATCACCCAAAATAAGTTTCACATCATAATTTCCATCCGGTAGTTTCACAGAGAAATAAAAGGGCTTATTCGCTGTTATGAAATCTCCTGTTAATGCATCCCCTCCACGGTCAATAGATTCCACAACAGAACCCTGGTCAAATCCATATCCTATTTTGTAATTAAAGACTGACTGTGGAGTTATCTGAATGTACCCCGGCGCTGATTTACCCGAACCAAAATCAAATTTATAGACCTGTCCAAATTGCTCTTTTGCTGTAATCAGTAAACAAAGGGTGATCAGACAATAGGTATACCTGGACAATTTCATTATTTAAATAGTCTATTTATCAGTCAGCTGAATAGCGCTGTCGTTAAATACAAACCTGTAATTCTTTATCAGGTTAATTATTTCTGCGCCCGCCAGCAGCACTGGTCCGTAGCCATGGGCAGCATATACATTTACCGGTCTGTAATAATAGAAAGCAGGATCGAAAGCCATACCGGTTCCTACACATGTCCCTTCCACCTGCCCGATATTATTCACCCTGGTGGTCACCGCACTCCAGGCGAGCAGGCACATAGGGCCATAAATCATTGGATCGATCCATTTCTTATTTATGCCCCTGGCTATACAATAAGTATAGATAGCGGTTGCAGAAGTTTCCAGGTAGGAATCATTCCTGTCCACCAACTGATGCCAGAATCCTTTCTCAGATTGATAACCTGCAAGGCCCTTTACATGATTGCGGTATTGTTCCAATACTGCATCCCTTCCCGGATAATTTTCAGGTAATACATCCAGCAGTTCGGTCATTGCCAATAACGCCCAGCCATTAGCCCTTGCCCAATGGAATTCAGGATGCACAGACATGCCTTCCACCCACCCATGCATATATACATTCAACTGCCTGTTGAACATCCTGCCAGAAAATTGCAGTATCTGCCTGATTGCATCATCATAATATTTTTTATCCCCTGTAAGTTTCCCCATTTGCGCAATAGCGGGAACTCCCATATAAAGATCATCCAGCCATAAGGTATTTTTTTGGGGCCTGTTGCGGGCCAGCGTGCCGTCTTTCAACCGGTACTCTTTGGTGAATACATAATTAATATAATTATCGATAACAGGCTTAAGAGATGCTGTGTTGTTTGCCCTGAACAATTTGATCATTGAAGCACACATGGCTCCTGCATCATCCAGTGCATGTGGTGCAAGCATCTGACGTAAGGGATTGGCGCTTTTCGGAGTTTGCTGGTATAATGTGCGGAATGCGGGGGCAGCATTAGCAAGGAACTCCAGGCGTTTTTTTGTATAGTCAGTATATTTTTTATCTCCGGTGGCTGCTCCTGCTTCCAGCATTCCGGAATAAGTAACTCCCCACTCATAACTGGTCAAACGAAAATCACCGGGCTTAAAGACAATATTGGTATCCGGTTTACTTGCATCATCAATAACCTGGCCAGTGGTTCTGTTAATAAAAGAAGGGGGTGTAACAGAATCCAGGTAATTATATACCTTATCCAATACAGCTTTTACCTTTTGTGCATCCGGTACTGCATAGGGAACAGGATAATCCGGCTGAATGGCATGAAGAGGCGCTGTAACATCATTCGGTCTTTGGCAATAAGAAGAAAATGCATGTAGCATGCAAAAGATAGCAGTGAAATATTTTACCATTGTGAGAGTTTTAGCGATAGCGGCAAGTTATATACTCACGGCTTCAATTACCACTTAAAAGGTAAGAAATAATTTCCCGCTAACAATTTTGCTCTTGCCTGCCCGGCAGCGCCTGCAGAAATCCCTGATTTGATCAGTTTATCATATATTTTATTAGCAATAAAAGATGGATCATTTCTACGGAGGGCCACACGCAGGAGGTCTGGCCAGCGATCCCCTTCATAAGCAAGCTCAAGCGCATCTTCCAAAATGATATTATCTTCAAGAAATCTGCGCAATCCTTCAGCATCTGTAACAGGACGCGGTGCCGCAACAGTCATGTTAAAGTATTTTGACGAATCAATCACCCAGGGCTTCACACTTGCACGGCCACGAATACCCTGGTTGCGATACCAGGTATTCCTGTAAGCAGGCCCATCCCCTTCCCTCGCATCAAAATCATATGGCGGATCCAGGAAGGTCTGTTGCCATTTGGTAACATCACGTGTACGTGCAGCCGCTGGAAGTGTATCAAAGGTTTCCTTGATACCTCGGTTAGCAATGGCATATGCAACCTTGTACTGATTATCCCTGTTAGCAGCTTCTGCATAGTGTAAATGAAGTGTTGCTGCTCTCGTGAGGAACCATTTTCCTGATTTATTGAAAGTATTGACGGGATTACCATTTACATCAAGATAGTTATACAGGTATTTCATGATCACAGGCTGACCATTGAAAACCTTGAAAGAAAAGAAACCCCTTGCGTCAAATGGAAAATTATCCCTGAATATGGCTGCTGCAGTAGAAGTACCAGCGGTAAATGTATATATCTGCATCTGGCTGTCCCAATAATCAATCGACTGTTGGGAAGGTCTCACCAGATAACTTCCTCCATTCAGCGACATGAGATCAATGAATGGATCTACAGGTTCATAGTTCCTGTCAAATGGCAGAACCCATATCCATTCCCAGCCGAATTGCCTGTCAGCCGGTCTTTCAAAAAGATATCGCCAGCCAGGAGTATAAGTAATTGAACTAAAATCCTGGGCCCTGGCATAAGTTATACTTGATTCATTAAAACTGGAAACCCTGTATTGATTATAAAAATCCTCTCCCTGACCGCTTGGACCGTTGATATCCATAACTTTTCTGTAACTGGTAGCAGCTTTTCTATATTGGCCATCCCATAGGTAAATATCACCCATCAGTATATTCTTATTGATAAAGAACCGGCTGGTACTATATCCATCCACAACGGTTTGGAGAGTGGATCCTGCAGGATAATCATCTGTTGAAGGAAGGGACTCCATGAACTTTACAAGTTCCTTTATCAATTCATTCAGGTTGATTTTTTTAAACCGGTCTGCATCCTGTATCCCGTTCACATCTTCAATGGGTTCCGTTATATAAGGAACGGTTCCGTAATGGATTCCCACCTGCAGGTAAAGCCATGACCGGATAGCGCCTACATCTGAATAACGCTGATCAAACTCCGCCTGTTTCATTTTATTCTGCTGAACCATGATCTTAAAATTCTTCAATACATCATTACAATTCATGATCACCCTGTAAAATGGCCTTGGATCAGTATACGGGTTATTAACTGTAACATTATGCTCGCTTAACTGGCGGAGATAGATGTCTGAATTGGGAGTAATATCCATCAGGTCTCCTCTGAGCTCATTGAGCAATACATAATTTTTGGCCAGCCTCATTACCTGTCCATAAATACCTATCACTGCTGCATCAGCATCCGTTACATTGCGATACATCTGTGATGCATCTACCGTGTTGGTGGGCTCAAAGTCAAACACCTTCCTGCAACCCGCGCTTAGTACCGTTGCCAGTGCAATTACTGGCATTAATCGAAAGAAGCGTCCTGGTAATTTGTTGTACTGTTTCATTTTAGTAACTGTCATATCCAATAAGCTCATTAATGTTTTTATAAACCAATCCGGATTCCCGCCTGGGCAGTTCTTGAAAGTGGCTCAAGCGTATTTTCTACTCCCTGTCCAAATATGCTTTCAGTAGCACTGAATTCCGGATCATATCCTTTATACTTTGTCAATGTCAGCAGGTTATTGCCAGACAGATAAACTGTTACATACTTCAGGAAATTTTCCCTGGCAAATGAAAGATTATAAGATACCGTAACGCTTCGAAGCCGGATATAGGAACCATCTTCTATCCACCGGTCTGAGAATCGGCTATTACCCATAGGATCTCCCCAAACCGCTTTTGGCATAGTAGTTTCATGACCATTGGTTCTCCAACGGTTTACCACAGCTTTCGTCTGATTGGAATAACCCGACATGGATTCCAGCTGATTACGGGTATAATTATATACATCATTGCCTCCAACATAAGTAATGAGCGCATCCAGGCTGAAACGTTTGTATTCAACCCGTGTTGATAAAGAGCCGAAGAAATCCGGATTGGGGTCTCCGATCAATTGAAGGTCATTCTCATTAATAATATGATCATTGTTAACATCCACAAACCGCACATCGCCACCCGTAAACGGCACAACTGTTCCATTAGGGGCGCGAATACCCAGCCCCGCCTGTGCGGCTTCATTATCCGAAGAAAAAACTCCATTTGTCTTATATCCATAGAACAGGTTGGCAGCACCACCTTCCCTTGTGAGATAGGTAGCTCCGCCAAATGAAGTGATAATGCTGTAATCAGGAAGCTTATCTACTACTGTAACATAACGCGCCATCATCATGCCGACATCCCATTTCAGGTTAGCCCTGTTAATGATCCTTGCATTCAACGATGCCTCTATTCCCTTTGTGGTCATGGCTCCTGAATTGGTGATTGCATAATCAAAGCCTGCAGGAGCAGGCAATTTTTCATACGCCACCATCTTGCGTGTCTTGTCATGATAAGCATCCACGCTAAAACTGATGCGCTCATTTAAAATAGCTGCATCCAGCCCACCGCTCAAACGATGGATCTGCTCCCATTGTAACTGGTTATTTCCATATCCGCCTCTCACAAGTCCCTGCACTCCCAAAAGATTCTGGGAAACATAAGTCTGTTTTGAAGTATAGTTGCCAATATCATCATTTCCTGATAAGCCATAGCTTGCCCTTATCTTCAAATGATTGAGAAAATTGAGGTCTGTCAAAAACCCCTTCATGAATTTTTCAGAAGAGATCACCCATGCACCAGCAACAGATGGAAGCAATGAATATTTATTGGAGTTAATGGTAACAGCATCTTTGACCTTCTTTCCGAAACGGGAAGAGCCATCCATTGCCACGTTTAGGGAAACGATATATTTATCACGGTAGCTATAATCCGCATTGAAATAGGTATTAAGCCAGTTTGATTCGCCAGTAAAACCACCTACTCTTCTCAGGGAGGAGACACCATTTCCGACGGTTACCAGTTCATCAATCGCAGAATTGAATCCAAGACCATAATCCTGTTCGGTTTTGCTGTACAGGTACCGCGCTCCCAATCTTGCAGAAACCTCATGAACATTCCGGAAAGTTTTTGAGAAATTCAACCGGGTATCATTGTAAAGTGAGAAAAATGAATTTACCTGGGAGCCCAATCGGCTGAAAGCAATATCTGTGGTCAAAGTGTCACTCGTAACACCTTTGCGCGGAATGAAGAAATTCTCTCTTACCTTGTCATTGGTTACGCCGATATTAGTGGATATGGTAAGTAAGGGGTTTATCTCATAATTGAAACCAATGGAGCCAAGGAAACGGTAATTCTTGTTTACACCCTGCGCAATATCTGTCAAGACCGCCGGGTTACCAATTCCAAACGTATCCCTGTCTGCGAAAGACGGAGATTCAATGCCTTTCTCTGATACATTCTTTATTCGTAGCAGCGGTGATTTAGCCAGTGCAACAGCCAGTGGATTTGTTTTAGGCATTGCCCCCTGATCACGAAGATTTTGTTCATTGAACCCAAAGCTCAAATTGGTAGTGGCAGTAAGCCTGCGGTTCAGGTTCAGGTCTCCATTGAATCGCATATTATATCTTGTCAGGTCTGTGTTCCTTGTAATTCCACCATTGTTCATATATCCCAGCGAAAGTGCATATCGCGCGATATTATCTCCACCTGTAACCTTGAGATATATATTTTTAGTATAGCTCTGATTCAGGACCTGTTTTTGCCAGTCGGTATTATTGTGGTAAGTATAATAATCTGCATTATTTACATTATCGTTCATATAAGGCAGGGCCTGTATCTGGGCATTGGTTAATCCTTTCGACTGAAGCACATCATTTAGTAAAAGCCGGTAATCAGTAGCCTTGAGGACAGGCAAATTATCAGGAGTAAAATTGATGCCACCATAGGTGGCGAAATCGATTCTTGTACCTAATTCCTTTACACGTGCCGTGGTTATGATGATCACACCATTTGCGCCCTTGCTTCCATAAATTGAAGAACCATCCTTTATTACTGATATATTATCTATATCGCGTACATCAATTGTAGAAAGAGGTTCCGTATAATGATTGGCAATGATTGACCCGCCGTGGTCCTCATTATTAAATATAACACCATCCACAATGATCAGTGGCTGATTGGTAGCATATAGGGATGACATTCCTCTCAGGAATACTGTAGCTCCGATATTGGGTGTACCCGATCGGCGAATTGCATTTAAGCCAGATACCCGTCCCTGCAGATAAGAAGTAGGCGTTTCAGCAATATGTCCCCAGTTGCCATTTGTCTGAAGGGAAGTAACTGAATAAGGTGTTTTGCTCTTCATAACGGGGCCAAATGGCATTTCTGCCATATCATAAAAAGAAGTATAGGTATCCTCATACATCGACACCTGGACATGGGTTTGCCCAAGCAATGCTATTTCTTTTGCCTGGTACCCTTCACCTTCCAGCAGAATGGAGACCTGGGAAGAAGGAACACGCAAAGAGAAGGCACCCAGACTATCAGTAATGGCCGCTGAGAAATCTTTATAGCTTACCTGAATGCCACGCAATGGTTTACCTGTTGATGTTTCAATCACTTTACCCGTAACAGTAACGGCATCCCTGAACTTTGCGGATTCCGAAATGGGATCCGCATTTTGGGCATGCCCTGCAAAACAGGCAAAAGCGAAAGCAAGAGAGGCAGTTAATTTTTTCAGCACTTGCATGATCTTATATAAATATTATTAATTCTTTTTTAAGGCACTGGTACCAATCGTAAGTAATCCAATACTATTGGATTGGTAGCAGTGCTGGTCATTTGTATCTCCAACATCCCAAAGTTATTTGGAGTGAACTCTCCCACATTTACTTCATTATAAGCACCCGCCGCGGTATATAAGGGTACGTTATGAGTTAGTGAAGCAAGCGTGGTATAAGTTGGCAATCCACCCGGTGTTGCAGGCGGCACATAAGATTTGGAAACAACAGTTTGGGCAAAGGTTCCTGTCTGAAAATCATTTGTTCCTAACGCAAATACGCGGTACCTGATGGATGGAATATCATTCAGCCGATAGTATGCATAGTAAGCGGTAACTCCATGCCCACTGATCATGATATCTGCAAAATCCTTATTGTTGGTGGGATTTACTCGCACCCGGTAATTTGTATTTCCCGTTTTATCTGACAGGAATCCGGTAGGATTTTCACCCTGAATAACAATTTCATTGAATTTTGCTGCCGTGCGCACATCCAACTTATTGAATATATGTACAACCCCATTGCTAAGCTTACGTGTCTCTACAAGCGTTGTCAGATCTGGAAGTATGGCCGCTCCAAATTTGGATAGTAACCCGGTAACTGCAGAAGCTGGATAGATTCCTTCTACAGCCAGATCTCTTACGGTATAGTATTTTGAAAGCGTATCGGTAACGGATGAACTGGCTGTCTTATAATAAGGTTTTAGGGAATCAGATTCAGTAGTGAAACCTGCATTGGTTATCACAAAGTAGGTGAACTGCTTATCTTCCGCTTTAATATTCTGAACTTTTTCAGTAAACATATTTTTCAACACAAAGCCAGTACCCGGCCTATAGATCGGTTTACCGGTGAGAGCACTAATGCTATCAATGGTGGCCAGGGTTGAATCAAAGAAATTGAAATTAAGCGCTGCAATAAAGGCATTCTGATTATACTGTCCTGTAGTGCTATTGACCCATTCCCAAATAGAAGGGAGAACCAGGATGGGTTTGTCAATTACATGCAACACTCCATTTTTCAGGGGCACATCAGCACGTACAATATTTGCGTCCTCAAATTTGGTACCCAGAAAATTATTGAACTTCCCGTTTAACATGGCCACGCGCTGCTGGATTTGTGCGTTGCGGGTGTAATAGGTCTGGCTGGCAATATGATTGCTGATAAAGCTTTTTAGCCTGGCAATATCATTTACAATAGCAGGGTCAAGGTTCTGCAATGCATCATTGTCTGGAGCCCATACCGTAAAGGTCTTTGAAGAAGCCAATAAACTATCCAGACCTGCCTTCTTTACATATTCAGTAAACTTTGAAAGATCAGCATTAACAGAAAGGCCTTCCATCAGGTTTTCTTTCAGATCCGGATTGCCGACCTGATTATGGTCATCCCATTTTTTACAGGCCGTAAAACCGATTGCAAGGAGAAAAGCCGTGATCAATAATCTGTTTTTACCACACATGAGTGCTCTTTTTAAAGATTTTATGCCTAGAAATATTGTAATGTGCCGTTTACTGCAAACCTTGGTAAATACTGGTTATCGTTAATGGGTATGAAATGGAACATATCCAGGAAATTGGACGGATTACCAGTGCCTGCCGCTGGTAACGCCTGTATTCTTACTACATGCCTGTCTGTAGTAGGCACATCAACAATGCCCAGGAATTTACCTGTCATGAGCTGGTTTGTTGTGGGCGAATATTTTTTCCAGCCCAATGCTTCCAATTCACCATCAGACAGATTTGGACGCTGTTCTGTAAAATTGAATCCTCTTGTTAATTGTTGACCATCAAAAAAAGCAATGCAGGGCATGTTGGAACCACCTGGCTGACCAACTGTTCCTGAGCCTTTAGCCGCCCGGTAACATATCCATAATTTATAGCGTCCCTTTACTAAAATCGGCGTTGTAAAATCAATCCATTGGTGACGGGAAGTATTTCCCATGGGAACAGTCAGATAATCTCCCCAATACATATGAATGCTGGTAGAGGTATTGGTAAAGGAATAATCCATTGTATTGGTTGGTTTATCCCAGTTAATATCTTTAATGGACCCAAATGGGAAACTCAAGGCACCTCTTCTGAATACTGCAGGTAATTTGCGGACTTCAGGGAAATCTGCCACATCCCAGTAAACTGCTACAGGCACTCTAACTTTTGGAGCAAAATGAGCTAAAGCAGCATGGAATACGCCATTGGTAGCTGATACATCACTGCTCGATCTTTTCAATTCAACTCCTGTTTCATGTTTGCCATTAAAATCAATGTCATTGATCAGCACTTTTTCTCCATCCAGTTTGGAGGCTAGCACCTGTAGCGGCTGCAGGGAAAGATGGGACTGGGCAGAAACTATATCAGCCAGGTATTTTGCTTCGGGCATTATGTGATAAGCCACATAAATATGAAGGCTATCCTCTATATTCTTTGGATCATTAAGATTGGAATACTTTGTTTTTAATGCATCGAAACTGGTAAATCCTGAATCCGCCAGTGCCTGGTTACTTTCCGCCAGCACAGTCAGCCAGCGACGGGATGGGTTAGTGAGGTTAATCGTGTTTAATGTATCATAATAACCAGTGGCAACCAGCGCTTCCCTGAAAATGGAATAATCAGGGTTGTCACTGATCAATTGGGCAAGTGTTTTACTGGCTGGCTTCAATACATGATCAATTGAATGGATAAGACCATTTCCTGTCTGGATATTTCCTGTAAGTACTTTACCCTGCCTGTTCACCATGATAGTTGATGCACCATTGGCATTGGTAACACTGGTAACAAGGTATTGACCATACATGGTTACCAGAGGAAGCTTTCCATCTTTAAACGTTGCGGTGGTAAGTGTATCTTCCAGCAGATGGAACTTTACAATTGTCTGCGCTTCCACATCGGTTATCTGATCAATTGTTTTATTGATCTCCGTGAGGTAGGCCTTTACTCCATCATTTGTAGGAGCGAACATTGTATAGGAACCATAGGCGTTCAGAAAACCTGAATAGCCTGATTTATCCACGATTTTCACGAGTTCCGAATACGTATCAGGATGTCCCTTCAGGTATTCATAAATATTAACCACATCTGTGGTGGACTGCACGATCTGTGCTTTCTTACAATTGCCGCCAACTATTATTATGGCTGCAATGAAAGCAAATCCTACAATATACTGGATGGTCTTTTTCATACAGAGCATTATATAATTACTTGTAAAATGGGTTCTGCACCAATAATTTGTCTGTCTGCAATTCGTAATAATATATCGGCAGATAATGAGCATTCCTGTCCCTGAACTTTGTGATAGCTGATTGTTGCCTGTCTGGCGGAACAGTATTGGCCACCATGGCAAGCAACAGGTTCAGACGTTCGTAGTTATTTCTTTTGGCGTTGCGTAAAAGATCAAACCAGCGTTTTCCTTCAAAGGCAAATTCCCTGGCCCTTTCTTCGAGTATGAAATCAGCAACGCCGATCCTGTCAGCCGGGTCAGGATTGTTGTTCGTGAGGGCTAATGCCCGCGCCCGCTGGCGAACAGTATAAACCAGGTCAAGCGCCTGCTGACCACTCCCCGATTCATTCAGCGCTTCTGCCTTCATCAAAAGGATATCCGCATACCGGTAAACCATCCAGTGAGCATAGGACTCCAGCTGGGCACGCAATTGGGTATTGTTCAGTCCCACCTGCTTCCAGATTGTATTATCTGTTGAACGAACTGAACCACCATCTGCCCTGATATCCTTATTCTCTGGCACCAGGAAATCCTGGGTATATACCTTTTCCATTACAATCGGGCTGGCCTGTAGCCTTCGGCTTGCCGTGGTAAACATCGTGTAATAAGGATTGAGTTTTTGTTTATCAAACTGTAATTCAAAAATGCTTTCGTTGGAATTTCCATTTACATAAAGTGTGTTGAACCACGCACTGGCACTGGTCCCATCTATCAATCCAAACCGATTGGAATTGATGATCTTATTACAGGCAGCAATACATTCCGGGTATTTTTCCATCCACAGATAAACATCAGCCTGGATGGCATTAATGGTATATTTTGTAATTCGCCCTTTGTCGGATGCTATATCTCCGTAGGTAACTACCGCATTCGTTTCCGCCTCATTAAGATCTTTAATGACCTGGTTCAAAACAGAGTCCTGTTTGCTCTTGGCTATCTGCACAATTTCCTCGTCGCTGGATGTAGATTTTAATTTAAGTGGCACATCACCAAATGTGCGTGCCAGGTAGAAGTACATCAATGCACGAATTGCTTTGGCTTCCGCAACGTAATGGTTCAGGGCATCCTGGGAAAATGTGGCATCCACCTTCAATACTCCCGGCGCATTATCTATTACTGTATTGCAATAGTTGATAGTCTGGTAAATTGGCCTCCAGTTCAGGAAGCTGTTTCTGTCCAGTATGCTCACATTGATAATGTCAATTTCCTCATTGGAGGTTGCCGTAGTTGCGGCAATCATATCAGCCCTTAATTCACCCCAGATGAAAAATAATTCAGACATGGGGCGACTTCCACCCAATAGGGACGCGTAACAGCCAACCACTGCAGACTGCACCTGTTCTTTGGTTTGCCAAAATTCTTTACCGGTAATGCCGTCCTGTGGCTGTAAATCCAGCCATTTCTTACACGATACCATCGACAGCAGCATTGCCACGCAAACTAATTTTAAACTGATCTGTTTGAACATCGGTATATCGATTAAATAAATTTAAAAAGTTGCTGTTAATCCTATTGTGAGTGTTTTCACAGGAGGCGTAAATGAATAGTCAATCGCTACCCGGAAAGGATCACTACCCCTCATGCTTACCTCAGGGTCCTGACCGGTATAATTGGTCCATGTGAATAAATTCTCTGCCGTGATATAGCCACTCATATTTTTCAGTTTCAATTTATCACTGACTTTTTTGGGAGCAGTACATCGCGTAGTGAGTGTACCGAAACGCAGCAATGAAGCATTCCGACCATACCTGTCTCATCCCAGCGAATTATAGCCTGTTCTGTATAAGGCTCGGGGGATATCGGTTACATCACCTTCTTTTCTCCATCTTCTCAAGACAGCTGTGCTCTGGTTATCGAAGCTGTACATCGCAGTGGTATTGATCTTGGTACCATTCACCACGTCATATTTATAACGGTAATTAAAGAAAGCAGTCAGTTTCCATTGTCCTTTGTATGAAACGCTGCTACCAAAACCACCGGTAAACAATGGGTTACCATTACCCAGATAAACAACATCCTGAAAATTGATATTGCCATCTTTGTTGATGTCTTCATACATGGCATCACCAGGCTGGAAAGTATAACCTATGCTGGGATAATTAAACCGCATATATACAACCTGGCCATTAGGGCCCACAATTGGCTTGCCGCCTGCATCACGGGCGATGGTTGCGTCTTTATCCTTATACACACCCTTATATTTAAAGCCATAGAATGACCCAAAGGGATTATTTACCTGCAGGAAGGTTTTGTATTCGCCATTTGCATTTATATTACCCTTTTCGGTTGGATAAAATTCAGAGATCTCACGAATTACATTCACGTTGCGCGCGATATTAAAGTTGAATTCCACCTGCCAGTTTCTATTACGATAAGGAATTGTATTCAGTCCAACTTCAAAACCCTGGTTATCCATTGTACCCACGTTCATGTCAACTTTTTCAAAACCTGTAAAAGAAGATATGGTGAGGCCCGGGGAGAACATATCTTTTGTGGTATTCTTATAGAATTCCACATCCAGCATGATGCGTTTCTGGAACATGCTTACATTAACTCCAACATTCTTACCCACAATGGTTTCCCATTTAAGATTACGTAATTCCATATTGGAAGGAAATACACCAGCCATTCCCAGGTAGGACCAGGCAAATGTGCTATAAGTGCTGAAATAACTATAATCTCTGCGTGGAGCATTGCCGCTATGACCATAGCTGGCCCTGAAGCTGAGATCATCAAAGTATTTCACCATGTGTTGCATAAATTTTTC